>Ga0308156_1000090_pt1 | contig 281925 bp, 252 predicted proteins | sample PhyAR2_FD_201041 | JGI IMG/M metagenome (GOLD analysis project Ga0308156, IMG submission 201041) | Phyllosphere microbial communities from UC Gill Tract Community Farm, Albany, California, United States - DLSL A.R2 | ecosystem: Host-associated > Plants > Phyllosphere > Unclassified | place...
GCCCGCGGGGGGGGGGGGGGGGGGGGGGGCGGGGCGCCCCCCCCCCCCCCCCCCCCCCCCCGCTCCCGCGGGTGCAGCCGCGCTCAGTGCGCCGCAGCCTCCCAGTTCGTGCCGAGCCCGACCGAGACGTCGAGCGGGACGGTCAGCTCGGCCGCGCCGCCCATGCGGGTGCGGAGGATCTCCTCGACCCGGTCCTGCTCCCCCGGTGCGATCTCGAGGATCAGTTCGTCGTGCACCTGCAGGAGCAGCCGCGAGCCGAGGCCGCCGTCACGGAGGTCCGCGTCGACGCCGAGCATCGCGATCTTCATGATGTCGGCCGCCGAGCCCTGGATCGGGGCGTTCAGCGCGGCACGCTCGGCGTTCTCGCGGAGCACTCGGTTCGGGCTCTTCAGGTCCGGGAACGGGCGACGACGACCGAAGATCGTCTCGGTGTAGCCGTCTTCGCGGGCCTGCTCGACGACGTTCCGGAGGTAGTCGCGGACCGCGCCGAAGCGGGCGAAGTACTCGGTCATCAGGGTGCGGGCTTCGCTCTGCTCGATGCGGAGCTGCTTCGACAGCCCGAACGCACTGAGGCCGTAGGCCAGGCCGTATGACATCGCCTTGACCTTGGTGCGCATCTCCGGGCTGACGTCCGGCGGCTCGACGCCGAAGACCCGGGCGCCGACGAAGCGGTGCAGGTCCTCGCCCTCGTTGAAGGCCTGGATCAGCCCGGCGTCACCCGACAGGTGCGCCATGATCCGCATCTCGATCTGCGAGTAGTCGGCAGTGAGGAGCGTCGTGTACGGCTCGGCGACCGCGAAGGCCGACCGGATGCGGCGACCGACGGCGGTCTTCACCGGGATGTTCTGCAGGTTCGGGTCGGTCGAGGACACCCGGCCGGTGCTCGTGCCGGTCTGCTCGTACCGTGTGTGGATCCGGCCGTCGACCACGGCGGCGTCGAGGGTGTCGACGATCTGGCGGAGCTTCGTGGCGTCGCGGTGCTGCAGCAGCAGGCCGAGGAACGGGTGCGGGTGCTGCTCCTGCAGGTCGGTGAGGCTCGCGGCATCGGTCGAGAAGCCGGTCTTCGTCTTACGGGTCTTCGGCATCGCGAGCTCGGTGAAGAGCACTTCCTGCAGCTGCTTCGGCGACCCGAGGTTGACCTCGTGCCCGATCTCGGCGAAGGCCTGCTGGGCGAGGTCCGCGGCGCGCTCCCCCAGCTCGTGCGAGAGCCCGGTCAGCACCGGCCGGTCGATCCCGACGCCGGTCGTCTCCATCCGGGCGAGCACCGACGTCAGCGGCAGTTCGATGTCGTCGAGCACCGTGAGCGAGCTCGGGTCGACGCGGGCCCGGAGCGCCGTGACCACGCGGAGGACGTACCAGGCGTGCACGCCGACGTTCACCGGGTCGGTCTCCGGCACGAGCTGGTTCGGGTCCGCCCTCGGCAGTTCCTCGCCGAGCTCCTGGTAGACGAGGTCGGCGAGGGGCTGGCCCTGCTTGCCGGGGTTCGCGAGCCAGCCGGTGATGCGGGCGTCGCCGGCGATCCCGGCGACGGTGAGGCCCGCCGTGCCGAGCGCCTTGATCGCGGCCTTGGCGTCGTGGAAGTGCTTCGGGGCGTCCGAGGCGAACCAGGCCGACAGCTGCTCGTAGTCCTGCGCTCCGCTGCCGCCGGGCACCAGCACGGCGTCGTCGTGCGTGGCGATGCCGATGGCGCTGAGGCGGCCGTCGATGACCTCCACCGCGACGCCGAAGCCGTTCTCGGCGTCGGCGGCGGACTTCCGCTCCAGCCAGTGGCCGAGTTCTTCGTCGATCAGGGTCTTCACCGGCGGCGGGGTCGGGCCGGCGTCCTCGACGCTGCCGTCCGTCGTCGACGGGTCGGTCGCTTCGCCGCTGCCGACGACCTTGAACACCCGGTCGAGCAGGGTGCGGAACTGCAGCGTGGCGAAGAGTTCACGCACCGCGGCCTCGTCCACCGGCCGGAGGGCGACGTCGGCGGGGCCGACCGGCAGCTCGACGTCGGTCACCAGGCGGTTCAGGCGGCGGTTCCGGATCGCCCGGTCGCGCTGTTCGCGGAGGTTGTTGCCGACGACGCCCTTGATCTCGTCGGCGTGCTCGAGCACCCCGTCGAGCGAGCCGAACTGGGTGACCCACTTCACCGCGGTCTTCTCGCCGACCTTGTCGATGCCGATCAGGTTGTCGCTGGTCTCCCCCACCAGCGCCGCGATGTCCGGGTACTGGTGCGGTTCGATGCCGTAGCGCTCGTACACCTTGTCGCGGTCGTAGCGGGTCAGTTCGGACACGCCCCGGACCGACGGGTAGAGCAGCGTGACGTCGTCGTTGACGAGCTGGATGGAGTCGCGGTCACCGGACACCACGTAGACCTGGAAGCCCTGGTCGGCCCCCTGCTTCGACAGCGTCGCGAGGATGTCGTCCGCCTCGAAGTCCTCCTTCGTGACGGTGGTGATGCCCATCGCCTCGAGCGCCTGCTGCAGCAGCGGGATCTGGCCCTTGAACTCGGCCGGCGTCTCGGAGCGGGTGCCCTTGTACTCGGCGTACTCCCGCGTGCGGAACGAGAACCGCGAGATGTCGAACGCGACGGCCAGGTGCGTCGGCTTCTCGCGCTGCAGCAGCATGAGCAGCATCGAGATGAACCCGTGGATGGCGTTCGTGTGCTGCCCCTCGCGGTTCACGAAGCTGTCGACCGGCAGCGCGTAGAAGGCCCGGAAGGCGAGCGAATGGCCGTCGATGACCATGAGGGTAGGCTTTGCGGAGTCCGACACCCGGACAGCCTACCGACGGCCCCCGACAGGGTGTGGCCTCGGTCCTGGCGGAACGACCACGCGGAAGGCCGACGCGACGTGACCGACGAACAGACCGTCCATGACAGCCAGAGCGTCCAGGGTCCCCCGGCGGCAGTCGCCGAGTACCTCGCCCGCGGGATGGGCCAGCTCGCCGACAAGATGGGCATGGTCGTCACCGAACTCGGCGCCGACCGGGCCGTCGCGTCCATCCCCGTCGAGGGCAACCGACAGCCCGCCGGCCTGCTGCACGGTGGCGCGTACGTCGTCCTGGCCGAGAGCCTCGGGTCGATGGCCGCGAACATCCACGCCGGCCCCGGGCGCTACGCCGTCGGCATCGAACTGAGCGCCTCGCACACCCGGAGCGCCACGAGCGGCCGCGTCACCGGCACCTGCACCGCCATCCACCTCGGTGGCACGCTGACCACGCACGAGATCGTCCTGACCGACGACGAGGGTCGGCGCTGCTCGACCGTGCGCATCACGAACATCATCCGCGACGCCCGCTGACACCGGGCGTCGGTGCCACAGGACGTCGTGCCACCGGACGTCGTGACACCGGGCATCAGGCCTCCGGCGGTCGCTGCAGCAGCAGCGGGGTGTCCCCGAACCCGAGCCGTCGGTAGAGCGTCTCGCCGTCGACACTCGAGTGCACCGAGGTGCGCTCCACCCCGGCGTCGTCCGCGAGCTCGAGCAGCGCGGTGACGATCCGTCCCGCGACACCGCGTCCGCGGAGGGCCGGGTGCACGTAGACCGTCTGCACGTCACCCGTCACGCGACGGCTGGGTCGGTCCGGGGTCGGCGGTCGGTCCGTCAGCGCGAGCCACCCCATGCCGAGCACGACGCCGTCCCGCTCCGCGACCACGCAGCGGTGACTTTCCGGGTGGGCGACGGCGAACGCCGCCATCGCGTCCCGGAAGTCCGCGGCGGACACCGCTGGCACGGCCCCGCCTTCGTCGACACTCCAGCGCCAGCGGAGGTCGGCCACCGTCGGCAGGTCGGCCGGTCGGGAGGCCCGGATCACCACGTCGTCCATGCCCTCACCCTGCCACGTGGCCGGGTCGTGCTGGACGACGGGTCGCCGTACGACGGCTTACTTCTTGGCGCTGAGCTGCTCGATGATCGCCTTGGCGACGTCGTGCATGGTCAGGCGGCGGTCCATCGACGCCTTCTGGATCCAGCGGAACGCCTCGGGCTCGGTGAGGCCCATCTTCTCGTTGAGCAGACCCTTGGCCCGGTCGACGAGCTTGCGCGTCTCGAAGCGCTCGACCAGGTCGGCGACCTCTGCCTCGAGCGTGATGATCTGCTGGTACCGCGAGAGGGCGATCTCGATCGCGGGGAGCAGGTCGTTCGGGGTGAACGGCTTCACGACGTAGGCCAGCGCGCCAGCCTCGGTCGCGCGCTCGACGAGCTCCTTCTGGCTGAACGCCGTGAGGAGGACGACCGGCGCGATGTGGTTCTTCGACAGCTTCTCGGCTGCGGAGATGCCGTCGAGCTGCGGCATCTTGACGTCCATGATGACGAGGTCGGGACGCAGGTCGGTCGCGAGCTGCACCGCGGTCTCACCGTCGCCGGCTTCACCGACCACGTCGAACCCGTTGTCGCGGAGGATCTCGACGATGTCGAGGCGGATGAGCGACTCGTCCTCGGCGACGACGACGCGACGGGGTGCTGCTGCGGTTGCTTCTGTGTCACTCACGACGGAGAGCCTACTAGACGCTCGATCCGACCGCGGCAACCCGGCCGGTCGCCGGAGCGAGTCCAGATCAGTACGAGTGGCGGGACTCGAACCCGCACGCCAGAGGCAGAGCATTTTGAGTGCCCCGTGTCTACCATTCCACCACACTCGCGAGCGGTGCCAGCGTAGCAGCAGCGCCCCGGACCGCAGGTTCCGGCCAGGTCGCCGTCCCGCGCCGCCCCACCGCGGCGCGCGACGCCCGGTCACGGTACGGTCGGAGGTCCGGCTGACCTGTCAGGGAGGAGCCCCGTGGACTCTCGTGCCGTCCGCACGTTCCGCGCGTTCGTCGTCGTCACCGCCGTGGTCGCGGTGACCGCCGGCGTCGTCGCCGTCGTCTGGCCACGACCGACCCTCGTCCTCGTCGCGCTGCTCTTCGGCGTCTACCTGGTGGTCGCGGGCGCGATGCGGGTGTTCGCGGCGGCGCGTGGACACGGCACGCCGGCCGCCTGGCGCTGGACCTCGGGCGTGGTCGGCACCCTCGTCGGCCTCGCCGGACTCGTGACGTTGCTCGACCCCGCGGTGCCGCTCGTGGTCTACGCGGTCCTCGGCGGCCTCGCCTTCCTGGTCGAGGGGGTCGCGGCCCTCGTCGGTGCCCTGGTCGGGCATCCCGGGTCCTCACGCGGGCCGACCGTCGTCAGCGGCGTGCTGTCGCTGCTCTGCGGTACGGCCGTGCTCCTCGCCCCGACGACGGCGCTCGAGGTGTTCACGGTCCTGGCGGGCATCGCGCTCGTCGGGGTCGGCAGCGCAGCACTGCTGCTCCTGCCGGCCCGCGCCGCCGCTCGCCGCTGAGCGCGACGGAGCTCGCGGGTCCGCGTCAGCCCGTGCTCGTCCCGGAGAGCAGCCCGAGCAGGTAGGTCACGGCGGCGGCCCCGAACCCGATGCCGAGCTGCCGCAGAGCGCGCCGCAGCGGCGAGGCACCGCTCAGGACCCCGACGACGGCACCGGTCCCGAGCAGGGCGAGACCGACCAGGGCGGCCGCCAGACCGATCGCCGGCCAGCCCTCGAGCCCGAACAGGTAGGGCAGCACCGGGATCACCGCACCGGAGGCGAAGAAGCAGAAGCTCGAGAGCGCCGCGCTGGTGCCGGTACCGATCGCCTCGTGGTCGTCCGCGTCGTCCGTGACGCCCGGGCGCGGCAGCGCCGATCGCGACCGGACGACGGGGACGCCCCCGGTGGTCGGCGCGGCGAGGAGCGAGGCGATCACCTCGTCCGCGTGCGCGGCGGCCTCGTCCTCGGTCATCCCCCGCGCCCGGTAGACCAGAGCGAGTTCGTTCGCGTCGACGTCGAGGTCGGCGACCGCGTGCTGCGCCTCGGGGTGCGGCGTCGAGGCCTCGAGCAGTTCCCGCTGCGACCGCACCGACACGTACTCCCCCGCGCCCATCGACAGCGCGCCGGCGAGGAGGCCCGCGACACCGCTGAGCAGGACGAAGTGCCGGTCCGCTCCGGAGGCGCTGATGCCGATGATGAGCGCCAGGTTCGACACCAGGCCGTCGTTCGCCCCGAACACCGCGGCCCGGAAGGTCCCGGACAGACGCATCCGGCCACGGTTCGCGAGCCCACGCACCACCTCGCCGTGGATCCGTTCGTCGGCCGCCATCGTCGGGGTCGCGTCGGCGTCGTCCGCGTACGGCGAGCGGTCCTCGGCCCGCTGCATGAGCGCGAGCACGAACACCGACCCGAACCGCTTCGCCAGCGCGGCGAGCACACGGGTCCGCAGGCTGCCCGCGAGCGGTCGGCCGACGTCGTCGCCGAGCAGGTCCCGCCAGTGCTGTTCGTGGCGGCCCTCCGCCTCGGCCAGGGCCGCGAGGATCTCGCGCTCCTCACCGCTCCGGCGCGTCGAGAGGTTCCGGTACACGGCCGCCTCGGCCCGCTCGTCCGCCAGGTAGCGGCGCCACCGGTGGACGTCGGCCCGCGTCCGCGTGCTGTCGGACTGGAGGCTCGGGTCACCCATGCGACGCTCCTCGCGTGATCGGTCGGTCGGGACGGGACCACGCTACCGACGCAGAGCCCCGTCCGGGACGCGCCCCGGGCATCCCGGCCGTCCGGACCGGACGTCTGCACGACGCGAGGCCGCCACCCGGAGTGGGTGACGGCCTCGGATCGTGACGCTCCGATCGTGACGCTGGGTCAGTCGCGGACGTACGCCGGAGCTGCCTGGGCGTGCGCGTCGCCGACGCGGTGCACCCGGAGGTCGTTCGTCGAGCCCTCGAGTCCGGGAGGGGAACCCGCCGTGACGATCACGCGGTCGCCGGGGATGGCGAGCCCGTTGCCGATGAGGACGTCGTCGACCTGCGAGAACAACTCGTCGGTGTGCGTCTTCCGGTCGACCAGGAAGGAACGCACACCCCACGTCAGCGCCAGACGGCGGCGAGTGGCCTCGTTCGGCGTGAACGCGATGATCGGCAGGCCGTGGCGGAGGCGCGACATCCGGCGAGCGGAGTCGCCGGACTCGGTGAACACGCAGAGGTAGGACGCCTCGGTGAACTCGGCGATCTCGACGGCGGCGAGGGTGATCGCACCGCCGAGGGTGCGCGGCTTCGTGCCGAGCGGGGCGATGCGCTCGAGGCCGTGGTCCTCGGTCGACTCGACGATGCGGGCCATGGTGCGGACCGTCTCGATCGGGTAGTCACCGACGCTCGTCTCCCCGGACAGCATGACCGCGTCGGCACCGTCGAGGACGGCGTTCGCGACGTCGGAGGTCTCGGCGCGCGTCGGGATCGGCGAGGAGATCATCGACTCGAGCATCTGCGTCGCGACGATGACCGGCTTGGCCATCCGGCGGGACAGCTCGACCGCGCGCTTCTGCACGATCGGGACCGCCTCGAGCGGCAGCTCGACGCCGAGGTCACCACGGGCGACCATGATGCTGTCGAAGGCGTCGATGATCTCCTCGAGCGCGTCGACGGCCTGGGGCTTCTCGACCTTGGCGATCACGGGGAGGCGCTTGCCCTCTTCGTCCATGATCTCGTGGGCCCGGACGACGTCCGAGGCGTTGCGGACGAACGACAGCGCGATGAGGTCCGCACCGATGCGGATGCCCCAGCGGAGGTCGGCCTCGTCCTTCTCGCTGAGGGCGGGGACGTTCACCGCCACGCCGGGGAGGTTGATGCCCTTGTTGTTCGAGACGGTGCCGCCGACGACGACCTCGGTGCGCACGCGCACACCGTCGGTGTCGAGGACGCGCAGCCGGACCCGGCCGTCGTCGATGAGCAGCGGGTCACCGGGCTTGACGTCCTGCGGCAGGCCCTTGAACGTCGTGCCGCAGACGTCCTTCGTGCCGGGGATGTCCTCGGTCGTGATGGTGAACTCGTCACCGACGGCCAGCTCGTGGGGGCCGTCCGCGAACTTCGCGAGACGGATCTTCGGACCCTGCAGGTCGACGAGGATCGCGACGGGCTTGCCGAGCTCCTCGGCGGCACGACGGACATTGACGTAGTTGGCCTCGTGCACGCTGTAGTCACCGTGGCTGAGGTTCAGGCGGGCCACGTCGACCCCGGCCTGGATGATCTGCTTGACGACCTCGTAGTCGGCGGTGGCAGGTCCGAGCGTCGAAACGATCTTTGCGCGTCTCAATGGATTCCTTCGTGTGGTGGTGTGGCTTCGGGAACGACGAGAGGCCACCAGCACCCTATCGAGTGCGGGTGGCCTCTCGTCTACGGGGAGGGGACCATCAGACCGAGATCGCCCGGTCCGTCGCCTTCACCGGGGCCGGCAGGATCGTCGAACCCTCGAGGTACTCGTCCACCTTCGAGGCGGCGGCACGGCCCTCGGCGATCGCCCAGACGATCAGGGACTGACCGCGACCGGCGTCACCGGCGACGAAGACGCCCGGCTCGTTGGTCGTGTAGTCGGCCTGGCGGCTGACCACACCCGAGACGCTCGTCGGCAGACCGAGCTGCGGTTCGAGCGTGTCGGTCTCGGGACCGGTGAAGCCCAGGGCGATGAGCACCAGGTCCGCCGGGATCTCCCGCTCGGTGCCGGCCTTCGGGACCCGGCGGCCGTCGAGGTACTCGGTCTCGGCCACACGCAGGGCGCGGACCTCACCGGCCTCGTTCGACAGGAACTCGACCGTGGACGCGAGGAACATGCGCTCCCCGCCCTCCTCGTGGGCGCTCGTGACCTCGAACACGGTCGCGAACATCGGCCAGGGCTGCTCCGACGGACGCTCGAGCGGCGGCTGCTTGCCGATCGCCAGGTTCGTCACGCTGAGCGCGCCCTGCCGGTGTGCGGTGCCGATGCAGTCCGCACCGGTGTCACCGCCGCCGATCACGACGACGTGCTTGCCCTCGGCGCTGATCTGGTTGTCGACGACCGTGCCGGCGTTCGCGCGGTTCTGCTGGACGAGGTAGTCCATCGCGAAGTGCACGCCGGAGAGGTCGCGGCCCGGGATCGGCAGGTCACGCGGCACCGTGGCGCCGGTGGCGACGACGACCGCGTCGTAGCGGGACTTCAGGTCGTCCCAGGTGATGTCCCGGCCGATCTCGACGCCGGCGCGGAAGCGGGTGCCCTCGGCCTGCATCTGGGCGAGGCGGGCGTCGATCTGCCGCTTCTCCATCTTGAAGTCCGGGATCCCGTAGCGGAGCAGACCACCGATGCGGTCGTCACGCTCGTAGACGGCGACGGTGTGGCCGGCACGGGTGAGCTGCTGCGCGGCGGCCAGGCCGGCAGGACCGGACCCGACGACGGCGACGGTCTTGCCCGTCAGGCGCTCCGGCGGGTGCGGGGTGACCCACCCGTTCTGGAACGCGTCGTCGATGATCGACACCTCGACCTGCTTGATGGTCACCGGCGGCTGGTTGATCCCCAGCACGCAGGAGGCCTCACACGGGGCCGGGCAGAGGCGACCGGTGAACTCCGGGAAGTTGTTCGTCGCGTGCAGCCGCTCGATGGCCTGACGACCCTCGCCGCGCCAGGTGAGGTCGTTCCACTCCGGGATCAGGTTGCCGAGCGGGCACCCCTGGTGGCAGAACGGCACGCCACAGTCCATGCAGCGACCGGCCTGACGCTTCAGCGCACCGGACTCCTGCTGCTCGTAGACCTCTTTCCAGTCCATGAGGCGGACCGGCACGGGGCGGCGGGGCGGCAGTTCACGTTCCTGGACCTTCAGGAACCCCTTGGGGTCAGCCACGGGTCACCTCCTGGGTGCGGGTCGAGCGGGTCGAGCGGGAGTGGGGAGAGCGAGTGCGGTCAGCCACCGGTGACCTCCAGGATGCGGTTCCAGACGACGGTGCCGTCCGGGTCGAGGCCCTCGTCGACGGCCTGGCGACGCGTCTCGAGCACGGCCGCGTAGTCGCGCGGCAGCACCTTGACGAACTCGGACAGGTCGCCCGAGTCGAGCAGACCGGCGGCGATCGTCGAACCGGTCTCGTCGGCGTGCCGGCGGAGCAGGTCGGTGACGATCTCCACGTCGGCGCTGTCCAGCGGCTCCAGGCGGAGCTCGCCGGAGGCCAGCGCGTCGGTGTTGACGAGTTCGTGACGGAGCCCGCGGACGTACGCCGTGCCTCCCGACATGCCGGCGCCGAGGTTCCGGCCGGTCTCGCCGAGGATGAGCGCGAGCCCACCGGTCATGTACTCGAGCGCGTGGTCGCCCACGCCCTCGACGACCGCGGTCGCGCCGGAGTTGCGGACCAGGAAGCGCTCCCCCACGATGCCGCGGATGAACATGCTGCCCTGGGTCGCGCCGTAGCCGATGACGTTGCCGGCGATGACGTTCTCGGCCGGGTCGAACCCGACGTCCTCCGCCGGACGGACGACGATCTCGCCACCGGACAGGCCCTTGCCGACGTAGTCGTTGCTGTCGCCGACCAGGCGGAGCGTGATGCCCGCCGGCAGGAACGCGCCGAGCGACTGGCCGGCCGACCCACGCAGGGTGATGTCGATCGAGCCGGTCGGCAGGCCGTTCTCGCCGTGCCGGAGGGTGACCTCGTGCCCGAGCATCGTGCCGACCGCGCGCTCCGTGTTGCGGATCGGCAGGTCGAGCGTCAGCGTGCCGCCGTGCTCGAGCACGTCGGACGCCTCGGCGATGAGTCGGACGTCGAAGTGCTGCTCGAGCTCGTGGTCCTGGGCCCGTCGGCGGCTGCGCGGCTCGTCGGGGGCGAACTCCGGTCCCTTGAGCACCGGCGCGAGGTCGAGCCCCGAGGCCTTCCAGTGCTCCACCGCGCGGTCCACGTCGAGGGCGTCGGCGTGGCCGATCGCCTCGTCGAGGCTGCGGAAGCCGAGCTCGGCGAGGAGCTCACGGACCTCCTGCGCGATGAACTCGAAGAAGTTCACGACGAACTCCGGCTTGCCGGAGAAGCGCTTGCGGAGCTCGGGGTTCTGCGTCGCGACGCCAACCGGGCAGGTGTCGAGGTGGCAGACGCGCATCAGGATGCAGCCCTCGACCACCAGCGGGGCGGTGGCGAAGCCGTACTCCTCGGCGCCGAGCAGGGCGGCCACGACGACGTCGCGACCGGTCTTCATCTGCCCGTCGACCTGCACCGTGACGCGGTCGCGCATGCCGTTGAGCATGAGCGTCTGCTGCGTCTCGGCGAGACCGATCTCCCAGGGGGTGCCGGCGTGCTTCAGGGAGTTCAGCGGGCTGGCGCCGGTGCCCCCGTCGTGACCGGAGACGAGCACCACATCGGCCAGGGCCTTCGTCACGCCGGCTGCGACCGCGCCGATGCCGGACTGGCTGACGAGCTTGACGTGCACGCGGGCCGAGGGGTTGGCGCGCTTGACGTCGAAGATCAGCTGCTTGAGGTCCTCGATGGAGTAGATGTCGTGGTGCGGCGGCGGCGAGATGAGGCCGACGCCCGCGGTGGCGTGGCGGGTGCGGGCGACCCACGGGTACACCTTCTGCGGGGGCAGCTGGCCACCCTCGCCGGGCTTCGCGCCCTGCGCCATCTTCAGCTGGATGTCGGTGGCGTGCGTCAGGTACATGCTCGTCACGCCGAACCGGCCGGAGGCGACCTGCTTGATCGCGCTGCGCCGCTCAGGGTCGAGCAGCCGCTCGACGTCCTCGCCGCCCTCGCCGGTGTTCGACCGGGCACCGAGACGGTTCATCGCGATCGCGAGGGTCTCGTGTGCCTCCTGCGAGATGGACCCGTAGGACATCGCACCGGTGTTGAAGCGCTTCACGATCTCGGCGATCGGCTCGACCTCGTCCAGCGGCACCGGGGTGCGGTCGCCCGCGGTGAAGCCGAACAGGCCGCGCAGCGTCATCAGCTGCTCGGACTGGTCGTCGACCGCTTTCGAGTACTCGCGGAACACGTCGTACCGGCGGGCACGGGTGGCGTGCTGGAGGCGGAAGACGGTGTCCGGGTTGAACAGGTGCGGCGGTCCTTCGCGGCGCCACTGGTACTCGCCGCCGGTCTGCAGACGCTCGTGGGAGAGCACCGCGCCGTCCTGCGGGTACGCCTGGGCGTGACGTTCGGCGTTCTCGGCCGCGATCACGTCGACGCCGACCCCGCCGAGGATCGACGACGTGCCGGTGAAGTACCGGTCGACGAACTCCTGGCTGAGCCCGACCGCCTCGAACGCCTGCGCGCCGGCGTAGCTCGACACCGTCGAGATGCCCATCTTCGACATGATCTTCAGGACGCCCTTGCCGAGCGCCTTGATGACGTTCTTGACGGCCTGCTCCGGGGTGAGCCCGGTGATCATGCCGGAGCGCACGAGGTTCTCGCACGTCTCCATCGCCAGGTACGGGTTGATCGCCGAGGCGCCGTACCCGATCAGGGTCGCCACGTGGTGCACCTCGCGCACGTCGCCGGCCTCGACGATCAGGCCGACCTTCATGCGCTGCTCGGTGCGGATCAGGTGGTGGTGTACGGCGGCGAGCAGCAGCAGGCTCGGGATCGGCGCGCTCTCGGCGTTGCCGTCGCGGTCCGACAGGACGATGAACTGCTTGCCCGACTCGATCGCCGCGTCGACCTCGTCACAGACGGCCTGGAGGCGCTGCTCCATCGCCGTCTCGCCGGCGTCGACCCGGTAGAGCCCACGGATCGTCACGCTCAGGTGCCGGCCCGAGGCCGTCTCGAAGTGCTGGACCTTCGCCAGCTCGTCGTTGTCGATCACCGGGAAGTCGAGGACGATCTGCTTCGCGTGCTCGGGTCCGGCGCTCAGGAGGTTGCGCTCCGGCCCGAGACCGAGACCCATCGACGTGATGACCTGCTCGCGGATCGAGTCGAGCGGCGGGTTGGTGACCTGTGCGAACTGCTGCGTGAAGTAGTCGAACAGCAGGCGCGGGCGCTGCGACAGCACCGCGATCGGGGTGTCGGAGCCCATCGCACCGAGCGGCTCGGCCCCGGTCTGCGCCATCGGACGCAGCAGGACACGGACCTCTTCCTCGGTGTAGCCGAACGCACGCTGACGACGGGTGACCGAGGCCGGGGTGTGCACGATGTGCTCGCGCTCCGGCAGGTCGTTGAGGTTGATGCGGCCGGACTCGAGCCACTCGGTCCACGGGCCCGAGGTCGCCAGGTCGCGCTTGACCTCGTCGTCCTCGATGATCCGGCCGTTCTCGGTGTCCACCAGGAACATCCGGCCCGGACGGAGGCGCCCCTTGCGGACGACCTTCGCGGCGGGCACGTCGATGACACCGGTCTCGCTGCCCATCACGATGAGGCCGTCGTCGGTGACCAGGAAGCGTCCGGGACGCAGGCCGTTGCGGTCGAGCGTCGCGCCGACGAGCGTGCCGTCGGTGAAGGTGATCGCGGCCGGGCCGTCCCACGGCTCCATGAGCATCGAGTGGTACTCGTAGAACGCTCGGAGCTCGGGGTCCATGTCGGTCTGGTTCTCCCAGGCCTCCGGCACCATCATCGACATCGCGTGCGGCAACGACCGGCCGGTCAGCGTGAGGAGTTCCAGGACCTCGTCGAACGAGGCCGAGTCGCTCGCACCGGGGCTGACGATCGGCAGCAGCGGCGCCATGTCACCGAGCAGTTCGCTCTCGAGCTGCGACTGCCGCGCTCGCATCCAGTTGCGGTTGCCGCGGACGGTGTTGATCTCGCCGTTGTGCGCGAGCGAGCGGAACGGCTGCGCGAGCGGCCACGACGGGAACGTGTTCGTGGAGTACCGCGAGTGCACGATGGCCAGGCGGGACGCGAAGCGCTCGTCGCTGAGGTCCGGGTAGAACGGCTCGAGCTGCAGCGTCGTGACCATGCCCTTGTAGACCATGGTGCGGCTGGACAGCGACATGAAGTAGAGCTCGGTGCCCTGTTCCGCGCGCTTCCGCAGTCGGAAGGCCTGGCGGTCGAGGTCGATGCCCGAGCGGAGCGCGCCGTGCTCGTCGTGGTGGGTCGACGCGACGAAGACCTGCTCGAAGGCGGGCATCGCGGCGCGGGCGAGCGTGCCGAGGACCTCGGGCCGGACCGGCACCTCGCGCCAGCCCAGGACACGGAGTCCCTCGGCGACGGCGAGCTGCTCGACCGCGGCCTTGGCGTCGGCGCGTGCGTCGGCGTCGAGCGGCAGGTAGGCGGTGCCCACGGCGTACTGCCCGGCGTCCGGCAGGTCGAAGTCGACCACGTCGCGGAAGAACGCGTCCGGCACCTGGCAGAGGATGCCGGCGCCGTCACCGGTCCCGGCGTCGGACCCGACCGCACCGCGGTGCTCGAGGTTGCGGAGCGCGCCGAGGGCGGCGTCGACGATGTCGTGCCCGGGCGTCCCGCGGAGCGTCGCCACCATGGCGAGACCGCAGGCGTCCTTCTCGTTCGCCGGGTCGTACATGCCGGCGGCGTCGGGGATCGCGGAGAACCGTCGGTGCGGCGAGCGGAGCCCGGACGGGGCGGACGCGCCGTTCGGGACTGCAGAGGGCTGGGGTGGCAGGAGCGCCATGGGGAACCGTCCTCACGAGGAAGTGGAACAGGGACAGCGATGGCCCGGTGGTGCGTTCCGCCCGAGCGGGCGGGACTGGTGCCCGTGCTCGCCGTCAGGCTGTGCCCTGACGGCGTGCGAGGAGTGGGGTCCGCTTGTGGCGGACCGCAAGCGCGGTGTGGTGCTGCGTTCGGGAGAGGCTGGGGACCTCAGTGTCGGTCGGCGACAGCGGCGACCGGCTCCGGATCGGCGACACCGGTGGTGGTGTCGTGCTCCGAGTAGGTGTCGTCCGAGTCTACATCGGACTTCGAGCGAGGCTCGCGACCCGGCAGGTACGGGCTCGGTTCCTTCCCGACGTGTCGTCGGGTCTGGATGGCGAAGATGATGATGCCGAGCAGGATCGCGGCGAAGGACATCCAGACGTTGGTGCGGATGCCGGCGAAGGTCTCGCTCGTGTCGACGCGGATGGACTCGAGCACCGAGCGGCCCAGGCCGTACCAGACCAGGTAGAGCGCCATGACGCGGCCCCACTGCAGGCGGAAGCGGCGGTCGAGCAGCAGGATCAGCACGGCGCCGACGACGTTCCAGATGATCTCGTACAGGAACGTCGGGTGGAACAGCACGCCCTCCGGCAGGCCCTTCGGGTACGCCGGGTTGGTGGCTTCGATCTGCAGACCCCACGGCAGGCTCGTCGGCATGCCGAAGAGCTCGTGGTTGAAGTAGTTGCCGAGACGACCGGCCGCCTGGGCGAGGAGCACACCGGGAGCGGCGGCGTCGATGAAGGCCGAGAAGCGGAGACCCGCCATACGGCAGCCGATCCAGGCGCCGACCGACCCGAGGATCAACGCCCCGAAGATGGCGAGCCCGCCCTCCCAGATGTAGAAGATCGAGAACGGGTCGATGCCCGGGCCGAAGTAGTCGCTGACGTGCGAGAAGACGTGGAACAGGCGACCGCCGATGATGCCCGCCGGCACCGCCCAGATCGCGATGTCGATGATGATCCAGCGCTCGGCGCCGCGGGCGTTCAGCCGGTTGTTCGTGAGCAGCACGCAGATGACGATCCCGATCAGGATGCAGATCGCGTACGCGTGGATCCGGAAGTCGAGCGGGAGCGTCACGTTGAACGTGTCGTGCAGCCACGCGGTCAGGTCGAAGTACTGCCAGGCCGTGCTCGGGCTCGGGATGCTCAGGAGGGGCATGTGCGACTGTCGCCTTTCACGTGTGGAGCTGGTCAGCCGGTGGGGCTGGCGGCCCCGTGCGTTGCGGGCCTCCGGGCCCGGTCGGCCCGGATCACTGTAGCGCGGGTCAGCGCCGTGCTGCGCCGGACGACAGGTCGGCGGCGCGGTCGGCCACCCCGGTCACGCCGAGGTCGGCGAGGGCACGGACGAACGCCGAGCCGATGATCGCCCCGTCGGCGTACTCGAGCACCTCGGCGACCTGGTCGGCGGTCGAGATGCCGAGGCCGACACAGGTGCGCTGGACGCCGGCGTCACGCAGGCGCGAGACCACCGTGCGGGCTGCCGTGTCGACGCCCACCCGGGCACCGGTGACGCCCATGGTCGAGACCGCGTACACGAACCCGCGGCTGCGGTCGACGGCCTGACGCATCCGGGTGTCGGTCGAGGACGGCGCGGCGAGGAACACCCGGTCGAGCCCGGTGCGCTCGGAGGCGTCGATCCACTGCTGGCCCTCGTCGGGGATGAGGTCCGGCGTGATGAGACCGGCGGCACCGGCGGCGACCAGGTCGTCCGCGAACCGTTCGACGCCGTAGCGCAGCACCGGGTTCCAGTAGGTCATCACGAGGACCGGCACGTCGACGCGCTCGGTGATCGCGTTGACGGCGTCGAACACCTGGGCGACCTTGAAGCCGTTGGCCAGGCTCTCCTCCGCCGCCCGCTGGATGACGGGGCCGTCCATGACGGGGTCGGAGTACGGCAGGCCGAGCTCGATGACGTCGACGCCGTTCTCGGCGAGGGCGACGGCGGCGTCCACGCTGGTCTGCAGGTCCGGGTAGCCGGCAGGTAGGTAGCCGACGACGGCCCCGGCGCGCTCGGCGTTGGCGTGGTCGATCGTCTCGGCGACGGTCTTGTTCGTGCTCACGACTGGACCGCCGTCTCGTCGAGGATGCCGAAGTACCGGCTGGCCGAGGCCACGTCCTTGTCGCCACGACCGGACAGGTTCACGAGGATGACGCCCTCGGGTCCGAGTTCCTTGCCGAGCTTGATCGCGCCGGCGAGGGCGTGCGAGGACTCGATCGCCGGGATGATGCCCTCGGTCCGGCTCATCAGCCGGAAGGCCTCCATCGCCTCGGTGTCCGTGATCGGCTCGTACTTCGCCCGCCCGATCGACGCCAGGTACGCGTGCTCCGGACCGACGCTCGGGTAGTCGAGCCCGGCGGAGATGCTGTGGCTCTCGATGGTCTGGCCGTCCTCGTCCTGCATCAGGTAGGACTTGGCACCCTGCAGCACGCCTTCGCGACCGAGCGTGATGCTGGCCGCGTGCCGACCGGTCTCGACGCCGTCACCGCCCGCTTCGAAGCCGTGCAGACGGACCGACTCGTCGTCGAGGAACGCCTCGAAGATGCCCATCGCGTTCGACCCGCCACCGACGCACGCGGCGACCGCGTCCGGCAGGCGTCCGACGCGGTCGAGCACCTGCTGCCGGGCTTCTTCGCCGATCACCTTGTGGAACTGGCGGACCATCTCCGGGAAAGGGTGCGGACCGGCGACGGTGCCCAGCAGGTAGTGGGTGGACTCGACGTTCGCCACCCAGTCGCGGAGGGCGTCGTTGATGGCGTCCTTCAGGGTGCGGGAACCGGTCTCGACGGGGATGACCTCGGCGCCGAGCAGACGCATCCGGGCGACGTTGAGTGCCTGGCGCTCGGTGTCGACGGCACCCATGTACACGACGCAGTCCATGCCGAACAGGGCAGCCGCGGTCGCGGTGGCGACACCGTGCTGGCCGGCTCCGGTCTCCGCGATCAACCGGGTCTTGCCGAGGCGGCGGGCGACGAGCGCCTGCCCGAGCACGTTGTTGATCTTGTGCGAACCGGTGTGGTTCAGGTCCTCGCGCTTGAGGATGATCCGGGCACCACCGGCGTGCTTCGCGAACCGCGGCACCTCGGTGATGATCGAGGGGCGGCCGGTGTAGTCGCGGTGGAGGGTGTCCAGTTCCTCGCGGAAGGACGGGTCCGCCCACGCGGTCCGGAACGCGGTCTCGAGCTCGTCGAGCGCCAGGACGAGCGACTCGGGGACGAACCGCCCGCCGAAGTCGCCGAAGTAGGGGCCTTGCAGGTCACGGAGTGAGGTCACGGTGGTGCTCCAAGGAGTCCGGTCTGCACCGGACGGGTTGTCAGCCGTCGATGAACGACGCGAGCGTGGCGGCGGGGTCGGCGCCGGTGACCAGCGCTTCCCCGACGAGGACGACGTCGGCACCGGCGGACCGGTAGTGGGCGACGTCGGCAGGGGTCTTCACGGCGGACTCGGCCACGCGGACGACCCCGTCGGGGATGCGGTCGGCCAGGGACCCGAAGAGGTCACGGTCGAGCGAGAAGTCGGTGAGGTCGCGGGCGTTCACGCCGAGGATGCGCGCACCGGCGTCGAGGCCACGGGAGACCTCGTCGGCGGAGTGCGCCTCGACCAGGACGCGCATGCCGAGCTCCTCGGCCAGGCCGTGGAGCTGCACGAGGGTCGGCTGGTCGAGTGCCGCGACGATCAGCAGCACGATGTCCGCCCCGGCCGCACGCGCTTCGACGACCTGGTACGGGTCGGCGATGAAGTCCTTGCGGAGCACCGGCACCCCGACGCGCGCCTTGACGGCTTCGAGGTCGGCCAGGCTGCCGAGGAACTTGCGGCCCTCGGTCAGGACGCTGATCGCCGAGGCGCCGCCGCGCTCGTAGTCCGCGGCGAGGGCTGCCGGGTCGGCGATGGTGGCCATCGCGCCACGGGACGGGCTCGCCCGCTTGACCTCTGCGAGGATCTTCACCCGGTCGCCGGGTGCCAGGAACTCGAGCGCGTCGAGCGGCGAGGCCACCCGGTCGAGGTCGCGTTCGACGTCCGCGTACGGACGGTCGAGCCGACGAGCGGCCGCGTCTTCGAGCGCCCCGGCGACCAGGCTCTGCAGCAGGTTCGTACCGGGGACGGACGGGGTCGGCGCGGGCGTTCCGTTCGGGGTTGCAGCCGACATGCGCTCAGCCGCCGTGGTGCTTGGTGACGTACTTCGGTCCGTTGACGCCGTAGCCGGCCTTGCCCATCGCGAAGCCCACGATCAGGCCGATCACGACGACGGCGGCAGACGCCCACACACCCCAGGCGAGGTCGAACCAGAAGCACAGCGTTCCGGCGGCGAAGCCGATCAGCATGATGACGACGGCCGTCCAGGCCGCCGGCGAGTGGCCTTCGCCGAGTTCTGCGGGCTCAGTGTTGCTCACGGTGCTCCTCGTTGTCGCTGGCGCCACCGGTCGGGCGGCGCTCCGTCGATCCTACCGTGTCCAGGGTGTCGGGCTGCCCGGCGGCGGCGTCCCCCGCGGTCGGGTCGACACCGGCGCTGAGGTCGTCCCAGTCGACCACCGCGTCGCGGACGACGGGTCGTCGGACGGCGTCCGCGCCGGACGCCGGACCACCGGCGACACCGGCGGCGGTGGCGGACCCGGGCGTGGCGGCGTCGCCGTACTTCCGGCTCGGACCGGGCCAGGACCGCTGCAGGAACAGCACCGCGACACCGAGGAGCGCGGCGAGGACCCCGCCGATGATCCCGACGACCGGCCAGAGGCTGACGTCGACGCCGGTGACGACCCGTCGGACCGCGCCGACGTCACTGACTCCGGCCACCGAGCCGATGGCGCTCTGTGCGGCGGCGACCGGGTCGGACAGGGCGGTCACACCCGAGACGACGACGGCCACCCCGAGCAGCACCTGCACGACCGCGAGCACGACCCGGACCACGCGCCCGGCGATGGTCATGGCGAGGAACAGCGCGAGGCTGGCGATCGCGACGGCCGTGTACTGCGGCACGACGGTGGCGCCGTCGGCGTCGACGGTCTTGACGACGGCCGCGGTGTGGTCGAGGTGCACGGTGAACCAGGTCTGTGTCCACGAGAGCATCACGAGTCCGGCGACCAGCAGCCCGATGACGACGACGAGTGGGCGGGAACGCTTCACGGGGTGACCACGGTCATCCGGTTGGCGGTCGCCACGGCACGCAACGGAGCGGCGGCCTTGTTGACGGACTCGAGGTGTTCGCTCGTCGGGTCCGAGTCCGCGACCAGTCCGGCGCCGGCCTGCACGCGGGCGACCCCGTCCTGGATGAGGGCGGTGCGGATCGCGATCGCGACGTCGGCGTCCCCGGCGAAGTCGAAGTAGCCGACCACGCCCGCGTACGCCCCGCGCTTGGCGGGCTCGAGTTCGTCGATGATCTGCAGCGCACGCGGCTTCGGCGCTCCGGAGAGCGTGCCGGCCGGGAAGGTCGCGCGGAACACGTCGATGGCCGACATCCCCGGGCGGATCGCTCCCTCGACGCTGGACACCAGGTGCATGATGTGGCTGAACCGCTCGACCGTCATGAACTCGGTCACGGCGACGGTGCCCGGCTCGCAGACCTTCTGCAGGTCGTTGCGGGCGAGGTCGACGAGCATCAGGTGCTCGGCGCGTTCCTTCGGGTCCGCCAGCAGCTCGTCACCGAGGCGGACGTCCTCTTCCGTGGTGGCGCCGCGCGGCCGGGAGCCGGCGATCGGGTGCGTCATCGCCCGACCGTCCTGCACCTTCACCAGGGCCTCCGGCGAGGCGCCGACGATCCAGAACGGCTGGCCGTCGCGTCCCTCGAGCGACAGGAAGTACATGTAGGGGCTCGGGTTCAGCGTGCGGAGGACCCGGTAGACGTCCAGCGGGTCGGCCGTCACGTCGTGGTCGAACCGCTGCGAGATGACGACCTGGAACACGTCGCCGTCGCGGATGAACTGCTTCGACCGCTCGATCGACGCCGCGTACTCCTCCGGCGTGGACCGGGAGCGGGCGGTCGGCTCGGCGATGTCGAACGCCTCGGCGACGGTCGCGATGCTCGGCTGCACCAGGTCGGCCTGCATCCGGTCGAGTCGGGCCTGCGCGTCCGACCACAGCGTGTCGGCGTCGTCGGTGCCGTCGTTCAGGGCGGTCGCGACCAGGAGCACGAGGCCGGTGCGGTGGTCGAGGGCGGCGAGCTCGGACACGAAGGAGAGCGCCTGCCCCGGCACGTCGAAGTCGGCCGGCGGTGCGTCCGGCAGGTGTTCGAGCTGCCGCACGGCCTCCCACCCGATGAAGCCGACGGTGCCGCCGACGAGTGGCGGCAGACCGGGCACGCGGGGCGTCGCCCAGCGCTCGTGGAGTCGTGCCAGGACCTCGAGCGGTTGCCCGTCGAGGGAGCCGACGGCGCGCTCCGCCGACATCCCGGTGTCGATCCAGGCGGCACGGTCGCCGTCCTGGGTGAGGACACCGAAGCTGCGGACGCCGACGAAGGACCAGCGCGACCAGAGGCCGCCCTGCCCGGCGGACTCGAGCAGGAACGAACCGGCGCGACCGTCGGCGAGCTTCCGGTAGACGCCGACCGGGGTCTCGCTGTCGGCGAAGAGCGCGCGGACGACGGGGACCACGCGGTGGCCCTCGCGGACGAGCCCGTCGAAGTCGTCGCGGAGTGTGGTGCGGGGCGAGTCGCTCATCGTGCGACACCGCCCGTCGCCGTGCCGGGAGCGGAGGCCTCCACCGTGTCGGGCGCCGACGCCGTCACCGGGTCGAGCGGATCGACGTCGAAGCAACGGTGGGCCCCGGTGTGACACGCGGCACCGACCTGGTGCACCGTGACGAGGAGCGTGTCGTCGTCGCAGTCCAGGGCGGCGGCGCGGACGTACTGGGCATGGCCGGACGTGTCGCCCTTGCGCCAGTACTCGCTCCGGGACCGCGACCAGAAGGTCACCCGGCCCTCGGTCAGGGTGCGGCGGAGGGCTTCCCGGTCCATGTACCCGAGCATGAGGACGTCCTTCGACGATTCCTCCTGCACGATGGCGGGGAGCAGTCCGTCCGCACCGAAGCGCGCGCGGTCGAGGACCGCTTCGGTGCTGGTGCTGGTGCTGTCGGTCATGAGGGCACCAGCCTACGGCCCCGCCCGGCGCGCTGGCTGCGGACGGGCACGCCGGACGGGAGGCCCGACCCGGCTGGTCGGGACGGCGTCAGCGGACGACGTGGCCGGTGGCGCGCAGCGCGTCCTTGACGTCGCCCACGGTCATCTCGCCGCGGTGGAAGACGCTCGCGGCGAGGACCGCGTCCGCACCGGCGTCGATGGCGGGGGCGAAGTGGTCGACGTGCCCCGCGCCTCCCGAGGCGATGACCGGTACCGAGGACACCGCACGGACCGCGGCGACGAGCTCGAGGTCGAAGCCGTTCTTCGTGCCGTCGGCGTCGATCGAGTTGACGAGGAGCTCCCCCGCGCCGCGCTCGACGGCGTCGTGCGCCCAGGCGACGGCGTCGATGTCGGTCTCGGTGCGGCCGCCGTGCGTCGTGACGACGAAGCCGGACGGCATCCGGTCGGAGCGCTTCACGTCGAGCGACAGGACGACGGCCTGTGCGCCGAACCGGTCGGCGATCTCAGAGACCAGCTCGGGGCGGGCGATCGCGGCGCTGTTGACGCCGATCTTGTCCGCGCCGCACTGCTGCAGCCGGGCGACGTCGTCGACGCTGCGGACCCCGCCGCCGACCGTGAGCGGGATGAAGACCTGCTCGGCGGTGCGGGTGACGGTGTCCCACATCGTGGCGCGGTTCTCGACGGTTGCCCCGACGTCGAGGAACGTCAGCTCGTCGGCGCCCTGCTCGTAGTAGCGCGCGGCCAGCTCGACCGGGTCGCCGGCGTCCTGCAGGTCGAGGAAGTTGACGCCCTTGACGACACGGCCGCCGGAGACGTCGAGGCACGGGATGACGCGGACCGAGACGCCGCCCAGGGCGGTGGCGCCCGCGGGTGCGGCGGTCACAGGCGTGCGGCGTGGATCGGGCTGACCAGGATCGCCCGGGCGCCGAGGTCGTAGAGCGCGTCCATGATGAGGTTGGCGTCGTCGCGCGGGATCATCACGCGGACGGCCGACCAGTCGCGGTCGTGCAACGGCGAGACCGTCGGGGACTCGATGCCCGACGCGATCCCGGTCGCCTGCTCGAGCAGGGCGGACGGGATGTCGTAGTCGAGCATGACGTAGCCGCGGGCGACCAGGACGCCCTGCAGCCTTCGGCGGAGCACGTCGATGCCGGCGATCGTCTCGTCGGTGGTGATGAGGACCGCGGTGGACTCGAGGATGACCGGGCCGAAGATCTCCAGCCCGGCGGCGCGGAGCGTGCTGCCGGTGGAGACGACGTCGGCGACGGCGTCGGCGACCCCGAGCCGGACGGCGCTCTCGACCGCGCCGTCGAGCTTGACCAGGGTGGCCGTGACGCCGTGCTGCGCGAGGAACTCCCCGACCAGGCCGGGGTAGCTCGTGGCGACGCGCACGCCCTCGAGGTCCTGCAGCGTGCTGTACCGACCGGGGGCGCCGGCGAAGCGGAAGGTGGAGTCCGCGAAGCCGAGCGCGTCGACCTCGTGCGCGGTGGAGCCGGAGTCGAGCAGCAGGTCGCGGCCGGTGATCCCGACGTCGAGTGCGCCGGAGCCGACGTAGGTGGCGATGTCACGCGGGCGGAGGAAGAAGAACTCCACCCCGTTGCGCTCGTCGATGAGGTGCAGCGCCTTCGGGTCACGGCGACCGGCGTACCCGGCCTCCCGCAGCATCTCGGAGGCGGTCTCGGACAGTGAGCCCTTGTTGGGCACGGCGATGCGGAGCATCAGGTCTGCTTCCTGGAGGTGGGGTCGGTGACGGGTCTGCGGTGCGCGGGGTGACGCGCTCCCTACAGATGTCGCCAGACGTCCGCCGGGGTCAGGCCCTTCGCGATCATGAGGACCTGCAGGTGGTACACGAGCTGCGAGATCTCCTCCGAGGTGCGCTCGTCGCCCTCGTACTCGGCCGCCATCCAGACCTCGGCGGCTTCCTCCACGATCTTCTTGCCGATCTGGTGCACGCCGGCATCCAGTTCGGCGACGGTGCCGGAGCCGTCCGGGCGCGTGCGCGCCTTCTCGGTCAGCTCCGCGAACAGGTCGTCGAACGTCTTCACTTCTTCAGGCTACCGGTCCGCGAGGGCGCGCTGCGCCGCCGCTCGGAGATCGGTGATGCGCGCAGCCGGCTCGCCGCCGTAGACCGCGGAGCCGGCGACCAGGGTGTCGGCACCGCTCAGGACCGCCTCGGGCACGGTGTCGACCGCGATGCCGCCGTCGACCTCGAGCCAGACGTCGAGTCCCGACGCGTCGACCGCGGCCCGGGCGTCGGCGAGCTTCGGCATCACCGAGGTCATGAACGCCTGCCCGCCGAACCCGGGTTCGACGGTCATGAGCAGGATCATGTCGTAGGCGTCGAGGTGGTGCAGCACCTGCGTGACCGGGGTGCCGGGCTTCACGGCGACGGCGGCGCGGGCCCCGTTCGACCGGATCGCCGCAGCGGTCGCCACCGGGTCGGTCGCCGCCTCGAAGTGGAAGGTGACGCTCGATGCCCCGGTCTCGGCGTACTTCGGTGCCTCGGTGTCCGCGTCGGTGATCATGAGGTGCACGTCGAGCGGCACCGGCGACACCTGCTGCAGGCGCTGGACGATCGGCAGGCCGAGCGTCAGGTTCGGCACGAAGTGGTTGTCCATCACGTCGACGTGCACCATGTCGGCGGTCTCGATGCGGTGCAGTTCGCGCTCGAGGTTCGCGAAGTCGGCGGACAGGATGCTCGGCGAGATGCGGATCGTCACCCGTCGAGCCTACCGGCCGGCGCCGGACCGGCCGTCGGACCGTCGGTGGTCGGACGACCCGACGGTCAGGCCGTCCGACGGAACAACGCGATGAACATCGCGTCGGTGCCGATCCGGTGCGGCCAGAGCTGCACGGTCCGGCCGTCCGCCACCTGCGGGTCACGGGCCGCGACCGAGCGGACCACCGAGGCGGTGTCGAGCTGCTCGAGCAGGTCGCCGTGGCGGCGCATCAGGGCGTCGACCTGACCCCGCGTCTCGGCCAGGTGCGGCGAGCACGTCACGTACGCCAGGGTGCCGCCCGGGGCGAGCACGCGGACCGCCGCCTCGAGCAGTTCCTCCTGCAGGAGCGCGAGTTCGGCGACGTCCTCCGGTTGCTTGCGCCAGCGGGCCTCCGGACGCCGACGCAGCGCGCCGAGCCCGGTGCAGGGCGCGTCGAGCAGGATGCGGTCGTAGGTGACACCCGCACCGTCGTGGCCGTAGCGGCGGCCGTCGCCTTCGACCACGGTGACGGTGTCGCGGAAGTCGCGGAGGGCCTCCCGGACCAGGCCCACGCGGGCCGGGACGAGTTCGTTGGCGGTGAGGGTGGCGCCGCCCTGGGCGGCCTCGGCGGCGAGGAGCGCGGCCTTGCCGCCGGGGCCGGCGCACAGGTCCAGCCAGCGTTCGCCGGCGCGGACCTCGGAGGAGCGGGACAGCGCGAGGGCGGCGAGCTGGGAGCCCTCGTCCTGCACGCGCAGTCGGCCGGCGGCGACACCGGGGACGCGCGCCGGGTCGCCGGTGACGCCGCGGATGCCGACGGGCGAGACCGGCAGGTCGGGCGCGGGTGAAGCGGGCTCCGCAGCGCTGTCGCCGTCGCGGTCGGGCTGGTCGTGGTCGGGCTGGTCGGCCGCGTCGGCGTCGTCGCTGGCCGGACCGACGGGAGGCTCGTCCCCCGCCACGTCGTCGTCCACCGTCGTGCGCGTGGTCGCCTGCTCGACGTCCTCCGCCGTGGCGACACCGGGCAGCGCGGCGAGCTGGACGCGCGGTGCCTCGTTGTCGGCGGCGAGGAGCGCGACGAGTTCGTCACGGGACCGTTCCGCGGCCAGGGCGTCCCGGAGCGCGGAGACGACCCAGACCGGGTGCGACCAGCGCGTCGCGAGGAGGGCCTCCCCGCCGAGGCCGGCCGTCACGAGGGCGTCCCACTCCTCCGGGGTCTTGCCGGCGACCTTCCGCATCACGGCGTTCACGAAACCGGTGGCGCGGGCGACGCCGACCTCGCGGGCGAGCTCGACCGTGGCGGAGACCGCGGCGTGCGTCGGCGTCCGCATGCCGAGGAGCTGGTGCACGCCGAGGCGCATCACGTCGAGCACGTCGGCCTCGATGAGGTCCGCCCGGCGCCCGGACGCGACGGCGACGACCACGTCGTAGCGGCCGATCATCCGGATCGTGCCGTAGGTCAGCTCGGTGGCGAAGCCGGCGTCGCGGGCGCTGAGCCCGGCACGCCGGATGCGCGTCGGCAGGAGCAGGTTCGCGTAGGCGTCGTCGACCTGGACGGCGCGCAGGACGTCGAACGCCACGCGCCGGGCGCTGACCTGCCGGGGCTCCCGCGGCCGACCACCGGGTCGTCCGCCGGTCCGCCCGACGCCGGCGCCGCGCTGGACGGCGCCGCGCTGGCCGGTACCGCCACCGCGCTGGCCGCCGCCGTTCCCGCCGCGCTGGGCGCGATCGTGTTCCGCGCTCATGCGAGCACCTTCCCGTCGAGCGGTCCGAGCCCTCGGGCCCAGGCCGCGGCGTCCATCGCCTTCTTGCCGGCCGGCTGCACCTCGGTCAGCACGAGCGGTTCGTCCGCCGTCCCGACCAGCAGGGCACCGTCCACGAGCCGGAGCGCACCGGGGGTGAGGTGCGGGGCGGTGTCCCCCGAGCCTCCCGGGCGGCCGTCGTGCGTCGCGAGCCGGTGCGCCCGCAGCAGCTTCACCCGGGTCTCGCCGACGTGCGCGAACGCGCCCGGTTCCGGGGTGACGCCGCGGAGCCGGGCGTGCACCACGGATGCCGGGGCGGCGAAGTCGGTGCGGCCGTCCTCGAGCGTCAATTTCGGGGCCGTCGTCGGCGATCCGACCTGCTCGGTCGCCGTCGCCGTGCCCGCGGCGAGGGCGTCGACGACCCGGACCACCACGTCGGCGCCGGTCTCCGCCATCGCGGCGAGGACCTCGCCGGAGGTGGCCTCCGGGTCGATGGTGAACGGCTCGGACGCGTAGACCGGACCGGCGTCCAGGGCCTCGACCAGCTGGAAGACCGTGGCCGCGGTGGTGGTGTCGCCGGCCATCACCGCGCGCTGCACGGGGGCGGCCCCGCGGTAGGCCGGGAGGTCGGAGAAGTGCAGGTTGACCCAGCCCAGGCGCGGGGCGTCGAGGGCCGGGCGGCGGAGCAGTGCGCCGTAGGCGACGATCACGCCGAGGTCGACGTCGAGCGCAGCGATCCGGGTGGTGACCTCGTCGTCCACGCGGGAGGCCTCGATCACCGGCAGGCCCAGCTCCGCCGCGACCTGCGCGACCGGCGTCGGCGTGAGCACGCGCTTCCGGCCCTGCGGCGTCGGGGGGCGGGTGAGCACCGCCGCGATCTCGTGGTCGGACGCCGCCAGAGCACGGAGGGTGGGGACCGCGGCAGCGGGGCTGCCGGCGACGACGAGACGCATCCGACCAGTCTCCCATGCGGCGCACCGCCGCAGAGGCGGCGTGCCCGGCACGGAACTGTCCTCGGTGCGAGGATCCCGCCGCACCGTCGAACGTCACCGTCGACGCACGGGTACGTTCACAGGCGATTCCCGGAAAGGAACGAACATGACAGACCGACTCTCCACCCCAGCACCCACCAGCTTCGCCGAGACGCCCGTGCAGAAGGGCGCACTCGTCGTCGGCATCGTCTTCCTGCTCGTCGGCATCGCCGGCTTCATCCCGGGCCTCACCTCCGGTGACCTCGGCGGTGCCGGCAACGGTTCGATGGGCATGCTGCTCGGCATCTTCCAGGTGTCCGTCCTGCACAACATCGTCCACCTGCTCTTCGGCATCGTCGGCGTCCTGGCCGCTCGTCGTGCCAGTGGCGCGCGGCTCTACCTGGTCATCGGTGGCGTCGTCTACTTCGTGCTCTGGATCTACGGCCTGTTCACCGCGAACAGCGACAGCGCCGCGAACTTCGTGCCGCTGAACTCGGCCGACAACTGGCTGCACCTCGTCCTCGCGATCGGCATGGTCGCCCTCGGCGTCGTGCTCTCGCGTGGGCGTCGGGCACCGGTCGGCGCGGAGCGCACCTCCCGCTGACGCGACGCGGCACATGACGGGAGGCCCGTGGCGGGATCGCCACGGGCCTCCCGTCATGTCCGGGGCCGCGGTGGGCTCAGACCTCCGAGAACGGTTCGGCGTCGTCCATCCGGACCCGGAGCGCCGGGGCCGCTCGTCGCTTCGTCCCGCCCTTGACGACCCGCCGGGTGGACGACCGGCGGATCACCTCGGCCTTGAGGGTCGCCGCCACCTCGGTGCCGTGCCCGTACGGGAACCGCACGATCGCCCGCACCGTCCCCGGCGTCGGGTCGTCGACGGGCACCGGGCCGAGCACCGGACCGACCGGCGCGTCACCGAGGGCCTCGATGGCGCCGGTCACCGCCTCGTCCGTACCGGTCAGGGTCGCGACCCGCACCGCCGGGGGGAAGAACAGCTCTCGGCGGTCGGTGAGTTCGTCGTGCGCGGGGACGTCGAGCCGCCAGAGGGCCATCGCGTTCGCGAGCTTCCCACCGATGCCGACGAGGTACACCGGCGCTCCCGGAGCGCCCTTCGCCGCGGCGTTCGCCCAGATCCGGAGGACGTCCTCCTGCACACGGAGCCCCTCACGCGCCAGCATCCGCTCGCCGTCCAGGAGCAGCACGCAGGCGTACCCGCCGGCGACGTCGGGTTCGGCGCCGCGCGTGGCGACGACGACCGCGGGGCGAGCAGCGACCGCGTCGATCGGGCGTGATCCGTCCGCCACCACGATCCGGGTGTTCGGGAACGCCCGGCCGAGTTCGTCGGCGGTGCGCTGGGCACCCTGGCCGACGGGCTTGAGCTTGCCGTTGCCGCACGTCGGGCAGCGGTACCCGGCGGCCAGCGCGCCGCAGAACCGGCACTGCGGGGTCGACCCGGCGTGCGGGCTGCCGAGGGGACCACCGCACACCCGGCAGTGTGCACGTTCGCCGCACTGGGTGCAGACCAGGCCCGTGCCGAAGCCCGGGTTGGACACCTGCACGAGCACGGGGCCGTCGTGGCTGGCCTCGCGCGCCGCGCGCCAGGCACTGCTCGGGATCCGGGCCTGCGCGGCGTAGCCGTCGGCGTTCGTCTGGTGGGCGGTCGGGACCACCTTCGGCGCCCGGGCGCGGTGCGGACCGATCTCCTGCAACCACCCGAGCTCGACGAGCCGCTGGACGTCGGTGCTGCGGGCGTGCGACACCATCAGCAGCGCAGCCCCGGACTGGGACGTCCGCACCAGGGCGACGTCGCGGGTGTGCACGTACGGTGCGCGCTGCTCAGCGAACGACGGGTCGCCGTCGTCCCAGAGCGCGATGAGCCCGAGGTCCGACGCCGGCGCGTACACGGCGGCACGGCTGCCGATCGCGACGACTGGGTGCGTGCGTGCCGTGAGGAGTGCCCGGGCCCGCTGCCCGTTCGTCTGCTTGGCGTCGAACCGGACCACGCGCTCGGCGGGCACCAGGACGAGCAGGGCGCGCTCGAGGTCGGCGACGTCGCGGAAGTCGGGGACGGCGATGACGGCGGAGCGCTCCCCCGCCAGCGTGTGCGCGGCGGCCTGTGCCAGGGTCGCTGCCCAGCCCGGGACCCAGGTGGGGTCCGGCGTGGCGGTGGCCTCGGCAGCTTCGGAGCCCTCGGCGGCCGGCGTCGGGGCGCTGAGCAGGACCGGGTGCGGGATGGCACTGACGGCGGCACGGCCTCCGGCGTCGATCACGGACTCGATGACCGCGTCGCCGTAGCCCTCGACCGCCCCGGCCGTCGCGCTGGGCGGCACGTATGCGGTGTCGCGCGCGAGCCAGGCCTTCTCCGGCCGGACCTGGCGAGTCGGTACGGCGAGGCGCAACACGTCACTGGCGACGCCCGCGGCACGGTCCGCCACGGCCCGGGCCAGCTGCCACACCTCCGGCGCGAGCACCGGCACCGGGCTGACGAGCTCCTCGATCGCGCTGAGCTCCCCCGGGAAGTCGTGCTCCGGGGAGAGTGCGTCGTCGGACACGACCTCGACCACGTAGGCATCGGTCATCCGAGCGCCGGAGCGCAGCGGTACCCGGACCCGGACCCCCGGCACGCAGTCGTCCTCGATCTCGGCCGGCACCCGGTAGTCGAACAGACGGTCGAGCTGCGGGAGCGGCGAGTCGAGGACGACACGCGCGACGGTGGCCACGAGGGCCTCAGACGGTGGCGGAGACGAGTCCTGCCGCGGTGCGGAGCTCCTCGACGCGGTCGAGCTGCTCCCACGTGAAGCCCGGCAGTTCCCGACCGAAATGCCCGTAGGTCGCGGTCTGCGCGTACTTCGGGGTCAGCAGGTCGAGGTCACGGATGATCGCGGCCGGACGCAGGTCGAACACCTGCGTGATCGCGGCCTCGATCGTCGCGTCGTCCACGTGACCGGTACCGAAGGACTCGACGTACAGACCGACCGGCTTGGCGCGGCCGATGGCGTAGGCGACCTGGACCTCGAGGCGGTCGGCGAGACCGGCCGCGACGGCGTTCTTCGCGACCCAGCGGAGCGCGTACGCCGCCGAGCGGTCGACCTTCGACGGGTCCTTGCCGCTGAACGCGCCGCCACCGTGACGGGAGGCCCCGCCGTAGGTGTCGACGATGACCTTGCGGCCGGTGAGCCCGGCGTCGCCCTGGGGCCCGCCGATCTCGAAGCGGCCGGTCGGGTTCACGATCACGTCGACGTGTGCGGAGTCGAGGTCCACCAGGTCGAGGACCGGACGGATGACGTGCTCGGTGATGTCGGCGGTCAGCTGCTCGAGCGAGACGCTCGGCGCGTGCTGGGTCGACAGGACCACGGTCTCGACGGTCTTCGGCATGACGCCGTCGTACCCGACCGTGACCTGGGTCTTGCCGTCCGGACGCAGGTACGTCAGTTCGCCGGACTTGCGCACCGCGGCGAGCTTCTCGGCCAGACGGTGTGCGAGCCAGATGGCGACCGGCATGTACTCCGGCGTCTCGTTCGTCGCGAAGCCGAACATGATGCCCTGGTCGCCGGCACCCTGGCGGTCGAGCGGGTCCACGCCGGCACCCGAGCGGGTGTCGAGGGACTCGTCGACACCCTGGGCGATGTCCGGGGACTGCGCGCCGATCGAGATCTCGACGCCGCAGGTCCGGCCGTCGAAGCTCACGTCGGAGGAGTTGTACCCGATGCCGGTGATGACGTCGCGGACCAGCTGCGGGATCTCGACGTACCCGGAGGTCGTGACCTCTCCCGCGACGTGCACGAGCCCGGTCGTCACCATCGTCTCGACGGCGACCCGCGCGTGCGGGTCGACCGTGAGCAGGGCGTCCAGGATCGCGTCCGAGATCTGGTCGCAGATCTTGTCGGGGTGGCCTTCGGTGACCGATTCCGACGTGAACAGACGGAGCGCACTCACCGGGATCAGGCGGAGGGCTGCTGCTGCTTGGTGACGGTCAGCTTGTCCTCGTTGATCTCGTGGAGCGCGACCGAGAGCGGCTTGTCGTCGATCGTCGAGTCGACGAGCGGACCGACGTTGTCGAAGAGCGAGCCTTCGTGCAGGTCGGCGTAGTAGTCGTTGATCTGGCGAGCACGCTTCGAGGCGAAGATCACGAGCGCGTACTTCGACTCGACCTTGCTGAGCAGGTCGTCGATGGGCGGGTCGATGATGCCCTGGGGGTTGGCCATGGGAGTGCTCCTCGTCGTCGGTGCACCCGTCAGGGCGCAGAGAACAAGTCTACGACCTCGCGTGCCGCCGTGCTGACATCGGAGTTCACGATCCGCACGTCGAACTCGTCCTGGGCCGCGAGCTCCACCTTGGCGGTCTCGAGCCGGCGCGCCTGTTCCTCCGGCGATTCGGTCCCGCGGCCGATGAGCCGACGGACCAGTTCGTCCCAGGTCGGGGGCAGCAGGAACACCAGGACCGCCTCGGGCATGGCGTCCCGCACCTGGCGGGCACCCTGCAGGTCGATCTCGAGCATGACCTTCTCACCGGCGTCGAGCGCGCGGTCGATCGGCGGGCGCGGGGTGCCGTACCGGTACGAGTTGTGCACGGTCGCGTACTCGAGCAGTTCGCGGTCGCGGACCATCCGGTCGAACTCGGCGTCGTCGACGAAGTAGTAGTGCACGCCGTCGACCTCGCCCGGACGGGGCGCCCGGGTCGTCGCGGACACGCTGAGGTTCACCTCGGGGTACTGCTCGCGGATGTACGCGCTGACCGTGCCCTTGCCGACCGCGGTGGGTCCGGCGAGGACGACCAGCTTCGACGCGGCACGCTTCCGGCCGCGCTGGGCGAGCCAGTCAGCGAGCTCGGTCCGCTGGCGGCTGCCGAGTCCCCCGAGGCGCTTCGACGGCGCGATCCGGAGCGCGCCCATGACGGCTTCGGCCCGGGCGGGTCCGACACCGGGCAGGCTCGTCAGCAGGTCGCGGACCCGTAGCGAGCGTTCCGCCGAGGTGGTCGCGACGATGGACTCGTCCTCGGACCACGCGGAGCGGGCCACCTCGAGCGGCGACCGGTCCCCGGCGGCGACCGCGGACTTCACCGCGGCGCGGGCACGCCGTGCGGCGACGGCGGCCTTCGCGGCGGCGACGCGGTCGACCTCCGGCGGGTTGCGGTGTGCCGGCAACGCCGACCGGTCGGCGGCGGGAGCGCTGCCCTGCTGCTCGTCGCTCACGCTGCCGGCTCCAGGGCCGCACGGATGCGGTCGGCACGGTCGGCCACGAGGGCGGCGACACCGTCCGGGCCGTCACCGAGCAGACCGCGGGACTCGTTCACGAGCACCTGCTCGGCCCGGCTGCTGTACAGCGCACGGAGGTCCTCGATCCGGGCACCCTGGGCACCGAAGCCCGGCGCGAGCACCGGGGCGGTACCGATCTCGTCGGCCGTGATGCCGAAGTCGTCGAGGTCGAGGGTCGCGCCGAGCACGAGCCCGACGTCCCCCAGGGCCTGGTCGGCCGTCGTCCGGTTGTCGTCTGCCACGTCGACGACGATACCGGCAGCCACGGTCCGCCCGGCACGCGGGCCCTCGGCCAGCACCGCGGTCTGCAGGACCCGGGCCTCCGGGTTGCTCGTCGCGGCGAGCACGAACACACCGGCGCCGTTCTCTCGGGCGACGGCGATCGTCCCGGCCAACGAGCCGTAGCCCAGGTAGGGCGACACGGTCATCGCGTCCGCCGCGAACGGTCCGTCGCGGTCGAGCCACGCCAGCGCGTAGTCGTCACCGGTGGACCCGATGTCGCCACGCTTGACGTCCGCCACGACCAGGAGGCCCGCATCACGTGCACGACGGATCGTCGCGTCGAGTGCGCGGTAGCCGGGCACCCCGGCCGCCTCGAAGAACGCGATCTGCGGCTTCACCACGGCCGCGCGACCGGCGGCCGCGTCGACGAGGGTCGCGCCGAAGGCGGTCAGTCCGGCCTCGTCGCGGCCGAGCCCCCACGCCGCCAGGGTGGCGGCGTGGGGGTCGATGCCGACGCACAGTGCGGACCGCGACCCGATGGCGGCGGCGAGCCGGACGCCGAACGGGGTCGGGCCTCCAGGCCGGGCTGGGGTCACCAGCCGGCTCGTTCGAGCGCGTAGTCCTGCAGGCTCCGGACGCTGTGCGGCGTGCCGATCGTCTCGATCGCCGCGACCGCCGCGCCGAGCTGCGAGATCGTCGTGAACAGCGGCTTGTCCGCCGCCACCGTCGCCGCGCGGATCTCGTACCCGTCCGCGCGACCGGCGGCACCGCTCGGCGTGTTGATGACGATGTCGACCTCGTTGCGGGCGAGCAGGTCGACGACGCTCTCCTGCCCCTGGCTGAACTTGCCGACGACGCCCACCAGGATCCCGTTGCGGCGGAGCACCTCGGCGGTGCCCTCGGTCGCGATGATCGTGAAGCCGAGCTGCTGCAGACGGTGCACCGGCAGGACGATGGCGCGCTTGTCGGTGTCGGCGACGCTCACGAACACGGTGCCGCTGGTCGGCAGTCCGCCGTACGCGGCCTCCTGGCTCTTGAGGAACGCCCGCGGGAAGTCGCGGTCGATGCCCATGACCTCACCGGTGGAGCGCATCTCGGGGCTGAGCACCGAGTCGACGACCTGACCCTCGCGGGTGCGGAAGCGTCGGAAGGGCAGCACGGCCTCCTTGACGGCGATCGGGGACTCCATCGGGACGAAGGCACCGTCGCGGCCCGGCAGCAGTCCCTCGGCGACCAGGTCGTCGATGCTCGTGCCGGTCATGACGCGGGCGGCGGCCTTGGCCAGGGCGATGCCGAGCGCCTTCGAGACGAACGGCACCGTGCGGCTGGCGCGGGGGTTCGCCTCGAGCACGTAGAGCACGCCGGCCGCGATGGCGAACTGCACGTTGAGGAGTCCGCGGACGCCGACGCCGCGGGCGATCTTCTCGGTCGCGTCGACGACGGCCTGGATCTCCGCACGACCGAGGCCGACCGGGGGCAGGGTGCAGGAGGAGTCACCGGAGTGGATGCCGGCCTCTTCGATGTGCTCCATGACGCCGCCGACGTAGAGCCGATCGCCGTCGTAGAGCGCGTCGATGTCGATCTCGACCGCGTCGTCCAGGAAGCGGTCCACGAGCAGCGGCAGCTCCGGGCCGATGATCGCCTGGTCGGCCATCCGGTCGAAGTAGTCGGCGAGGGTGTCGGAGTCGTAGACGATCTCCATGCCGCGCCCGCCGAGCACGAAGGACGGACGGACGAGCACCGGGTAGCCGATGCCCTCGGCGACCGCGGTGGCGCTCGCCAGGTCGTGTGCGGTGCCGTTCTTCGGCGCGAGCAGGCCGGCGTCGTCGAGGATGCGCGAGAACGCCCCGCGCTCCTCGGCCAGGTCGATCGCGTCCGGGCTGGTGCCGAGGATCGGGATGCCGGCGGCCTCGAGCGGCTTCGCCAGGCCCAGGGCTGTCTGGCCGCCGAGCTGCACGACGACGCCGACGACCTCGCCGGAGGCCTGCTCCGCCGCGATCACCTCGAGGACGTCCTCCACCGTGAGCGGCTCGAAGTAGAGCCGGTCCGAGGTGTCGTAGTCGGTCGAGACCGTCTCCGGGTTGCAGTTCACCATGATCGTCTCGAACCCTGCGTCGCTCAGCGCGAAGGACGCGTGCACGCACGAGTAGTCGAACTCGACACCCTGGCCGATGCGGTTCGGGCCGGAGCCCAGGATGACGACCTTCTTGCGGTCGCTCGGGGCGACCTCGGTCTCGGTGTCGTAGGACGAGTAGTGGTACGGCGTCAGGGCCGGGAACTCGCCGGCGCAGGTGTCGACGGTCTTGAACACCGGGCGGATGCCGAGCGCGTGACGCTGGTCACGGGCCTCCTGCTCGGTGACGCCGCGCAGCGAGGCGATCTGCACGTCGCTGAAGCCGTGATCCTTGGCCCAGCGGACGGTGTCCGCGTCGAGCGTCTCGGCGGCGCGGACCTCATCGGCGACCTCGTTGATGAGGACGATCTGGTCGATGAACCACGGGTCGATCTTCGTGGCCTCGAAGACCTCGGCCGCGGTGGCACCGGCGACGAGCGCCTGCTGCACCGTGACGATGCGGCCGTCGGTCGGGATCGACGACTTCTCGAGCAGCGCGGCCTTGTCGAGCTGGTCGGCCGGGACGTCCCAGTGGAAGCTCGACCCGCGCTTCTCGAGCGAGCGGAGCGACTTCTGCAGCGCGGTGGCGTAGTTGCGGCCGATCGCCATCGCCTCGCCGACGCTCTTCATCGTGGTGGTGAGGGTGGCGTCGGCGGCCGGGAACTTCTCGAACGCGAAGCGCGGGGTCTTCACGACGACGTAGTCGAGCGTCGGCTCGAAGCTGGCCGGGGTGACGCGGGTGATGTCGTTCTGGATCTCGTCCAGGCGGTACCCGATGGCGAGCTTCGCGGCGATCTTGGCGATCGGGAAGCCCGTGGCCTTCGACGCCAGCGCGCTCGACCGCGAGACGCGGGGGTTCATCTCGATGACGATCAGGCGCCCGTTCGACGGGTCGACCGCGAACTGGATGTTGCAGCCGCCGGTGTCGACGCCGACGCGACGGATGATGTCGATGCCGATGTTCCGCATGTTCTGGTACTCGCGGTCGGTCAGCGTCAGCGCCGGGGCGACCGTGATCGAGTCGCCGGTGTGCACGCCGACCGGGTCGACGTTCTCGATCGAGCAGACGACGACCGTGTTGTCGGCGTTGTCCCGCATGAGCTCGAGCTCGTACTCCTTCCAGCCGAGGATCGACTCCTCGAGCAGGACCTCGGTCGTCGGGCTGGACTGCAGCCCGTCGCCGACGAAGCGGACGAGTTCCTCCTCGGTGTACGCGAAGCCGGAACCGAGACCGCCCATGGTGAAGGACGGCCGGACGACCAGCGGGTAGCCGAGGTCCTTCGCGAACTCCTTCGCCTCCTCCAGCGTGTGGGCGATGTGGCTGCGCGCCACGTCGGCGCCGGACTCGAGGACGAGTTCCTTGAAGAGCTGGCGGTCCTCACCGCGCTGGATGGCGTCCACCTTGGCGCCGATGAGCTCGACGCCGTACTTCTCGAGGATGCCGGCCTCGTCGAGGGAGATCGCCGCGTTCAGTGCGGTCTGCCCACCGAGGGTCGGCAGGACGGCGTCCGGCTGCTCGATGCGGATGATCTCCTCGAGCGACGCGTTGGTGATCGGCTCGATGTACGTCGCGTCGGCGAAGTCCGGGTCGGTCATGATCGTCGCCGGGTTCGGGTTCACCAGGATGACGCGGACGCCCTCGGCACGGAGGACCCGGCACGCCTGGGTGCCGGAGTAGTCGAACTCGGCGGCCTGCCCGATGACGATCGGGCCGGAGCCGATGACCAGGACGGAGCTGATGTCGGAGCGCTTGGGCATCAGTTGCCCTCCTTCGTGGTGTCGGAGCCGTGCGTCGGGTCGGCGGCGGGGGTGGTCGCGTCGGCGGTGGCCGCGTCGAGCGGCTCCCCCTGCCGGCGGGCGACCACCATGTCCCGGAAGCGGTCGAAGAGGTACATGCTGTCGTGCGGTCCGGCAGCGGCCTCGGGGTGGTACTGCACGCTGAACGCGGGGATGTCGAGCGCCCGGAGGCCCTCCACCACGTTGTCGTTGAGCGAGTAGTGCGAGACCTCGACGCGGCCGAAGCCGACCGGGGACTCGAGGACCTGCCCGACGGGCGCGTCGACCGCGAAGCCGTGGTTCTGGCTCGTGATCTCGACCTTGCCGGTGGTGGTGTCGAGCACCGGCTGGTTGATGCCGCGGTGTCCGAACGGCAGCTTGTAGGTGCCGAAGCCGAGCGCGCGGCCGAGCAGCTGGTTGCCGAAGCAGATCCCGAAGAACGGGCGGCCGTCGCGGAGGCTCTCCTGCAGCAGGGTCACCTGCGCGTCGGAGGCCGACGGGTCGCCGGGGCCGTTCGAGTAGAAGAGCGCGTCGGGGTCGAGCTCGCGGAGCCGCTCGACCGTGACGTCCTGCGGCAGCACGTGCACCTCGAAGCCGCGCTCGGACAGGTAGCGGGTGGTCGACGACTTCACGCCGAGGTCGAGGACGGCCAGCGTGCCGATCCGTTCCCCGACCGGCTCGACGACGTACTCCTCGGCCGTGGAGACCTCGGCGGACAGGTTCTTGCCCGCCATGCCGGCCTGCTCGGTGACGACCCGGAGCTGCTCGTCGGCGTCGAGCGTGGCGTCGGCACCGCTGAACACGCCGCCCTTCATGGCGCCGGCGTCGCGGATGCGGCGGGTCAGGGACCGGGTGTCGATGCCGGAGATCCCGACGATGCCGTCGCGCACCAGGTGCTCGTCGAGCGAGGCATCCGCGCGGTGGTTCGAGACCACGCGGCTGGGGTCGCGGACGACGTAGCCGGCGACCCAGATGCGACGGGACTCGGGGTCCTCGTCGTTGACGCCGGTGTTGCCGATGTGCGGCGCGGTCTGCACCACGATCTGCCCGGCGTAGGAGGGGTCGGTGAGGGTCTCCTGGTACCCGGTCATGCCGGTCGCGAAGACCACCTCGCCGAGCGTGCGCCCGCGGGCGCCGTAGGCCCAGCCGTCGTACCGGGTGCCGTCTTCGAGGACCAGTACGGCCCGTTCGCGTGTCATGAGTTCGTCCCTTCGCCCGCGGTCTGCGGGGAGTCGTTCGTCGTCGCCAGTCCCTGCAGGGCGGTGAGCGCTTCCGCGTCGCCCTCCGGGAACCGGAAGTAGGTGTCGAGGTCCGTCGCTGCTGCGGCGCCGGTCGCCGTCCATCGCAGTCGGACCAGTCCCCCGGGCTCGACCACACGGTCGATGGCCCACGTGGCCCGGTCGGCGCCGCGGACGGCGCTCCGGGCGATCCACCGGTCGTCCACACCGGCGTGGTGCAGCACGACACCGGTCGCGTACACGGTCACGCCGCCGCGGCCACGGAAGCCGAGTCCGCCGGCGGTGATCCGTTCGAGCGGCTGGTCGGCGCGGGTCGTCGCGACGGTGAAGCCGTCCCACGACCCGGTCGCCGGACCGCGGTCGGCCGGCACCGGGACGGGAGGCACGGCCTCCGCCTGCCGTCGGCTGCGCGTCCGCCAGGTGCGGGCCATCGCGACGAACAGCGCGGCCACCGCGAGCAAGATGACCCCGCCGAGCAGCCAGCGTGCCGCGTCACCGCTCATGCCGTCGCCACCCGTGCCGCCGCTGCCCGAGCGGCGACGGTCTCGCTGTCGACGAGCTGTCCGTCGAGGAGCGTGGGCATGCCGTGGTGGAAGGTCGCGACGACCCGGCCGGGCAGCAGCATGCCGAGGTAGGGCGAGTTCTGCGACTGCCCGTGCAGGTCGGCCGCCGAGAAGTCCCGGCTCGCGGCGGGGTCGTAGAGCGTGATCTCGGCCGGGGCACCCTCGGCGATCGCGTGGCCGTGGCCCTCGACCTGGCCGATCCGGGCCGGGGCGCTCGAGAGCACCCGGGCGACGTCGGCCCAGTCGAGTCGACCGTCCTCGACCACGGCGGCGTGCACGACGCGCAGCGCGGACTCGAGGCCGACCATGCCGTTCGCGGCGGCCGGCCACTCGCAGTGCTTCGCCTCGGCCGGGTGCGGGGCGTGGTCCGTCGCGACGATGTCGATCGTGCCGTCGGCGAGGGCCGCGCGGAGCGCCTCGACGTCCTCGCGGCGGCGGAGCGGCGGGTTCACCTTGTAGCGGGCGTCGTAGCCCGGGGCGCCGTCGTGTCCGGCGATGAGGTCCTCGGTGAGCAGGAGGTGGTGCGGGGTGACCTCAGCGGTGACGTCGATGCCGCGGGCCTTCGCCCAGCGGATCACCTCGACGCTGCCCGCCGTGGAGACGTGGCAGACGTGCAGTCGTGCGCCGACGTGCTCGGCGAGCAGGACGTCGCGGGCGATGATCGACTCCTCGGCCACGGCCGGCCACCCCGCCAGGCCGAGCTCCGAGGACAGGCGGCCCTCGTTCATCTGCGCGCCGATGGTCAGGCGGGGCTCCTGCGCGTGCTGGGCGAGCACCCCGCCGAAGCCCTTGATGTACTCGAGCGCCCGACGCATGAGCAGCGGGTCGGCGACGCACGAGCCGTCGTCGGAGAACACCCGGACCTTCGCGCGGGAGGACGCCATCGCGCCGATCTCGGCCAGGTGCGTGCCCTGCAGCCCCTGCGAGACGGCGCCGATCGGCCGCACGGTGACGTAACCGGCGTCGTCCCCGAGCGCCTGCACCTGCTCGACGACCCCGGCGGTGTCGGCGACCGGCGACGAGTTCGCCATCGCGTTCACGGCCGTGAAGCCACCGGCGGCCGCGGCCCGCGAGCCGGACAGGACCGTCTCGGACTCCTCGTGGCCGGGCTCCCGGAGGTGCGTGTGCAGGTCGACCAGACCCGGTAGGGCGAGCAGCCCGTCGGCGTCGACGACCGTGGCGCCGGCCGCGTCGAGACCGGACCCGACCGCGGTGACGAGCCGTCCCTCCAGGCGGATGTCGGCACGCGAGCCGTCGACCAGCTGCGCGCCACGGATCAGGTGTGCGGTCATGCGACGGACTCCTTCTGCTGGTCACCGGTGAGGGCGAGGTAGAGCACGGCCATCCGGACCGAGACGCCGTTCGCGACCTGTTCGACGACCGTCGAACGGGCGTCGTCCGCGGCCACGCCGGCGATCTCGAGCCCGCGGTTCATCGGCCCCGGGTGCATCACGAGGGTGCGCTCCGGCAGCCGCGCGAAGCGGGCGGCGGTCAGGCCGAAGTGCCGCGTGTACTCGCGGGGGTTCGGGAAGAAGGCGTCGTTCATCCGCTCCTGCTGGATGCGGAGCGTCATCACGACGTCCGGGTCCTCGGCGAGGGCCGCGTCCAGGTCGTGGTGGACGGCGGCGCCGAACGGCCGGTCGACCGCGGGCAGCAGGGTCGGCGGTGCGGCGAAGGTGACGTGTGCGCCGAGCGTGCGGAGCAGCCAGGCGTTGCTCCGGGCGACGCGACTGTGCAGCACGTCGCCGACGATGAGCACCCGGACGCCGTCGAGGCCCTGGCCGCGGCTGTCCGCGCCGTGCAGACGGCGGCGCATCGTGAACGCGTCGAGGAGCGCCTGCGTGGGGTGCTCGTGCGTGCCGTCGCCGGCGTTCACCACGGGCACGTCGATCCAGTCGGCCTCGGCGAGCACCCGGGGGGCGCCGGACGCGCCGTGCCGGATCACGATGCCGTCGATGCCCATCGCGTCGAGGGTCTGGACGGTGTCCTTGAGGGACTCGCCCTTCGAGACGCTGGAGCCCTTCGCGGCGAAGTTGATGACGTCCGCGGACAGTCGCTTGGCGGCGGCCTCGAACGAGATGCGGGTGCGGGTCGAGTCCTCGAAGAAGAGGTTCACGATCGTCCGACCGCGGAGCGCCGGGAGCTTCCGGACCTCGCGCGTGTTGACCTCGGCCATCTCCTCGGCGACGTCGAGGATCCGCACGGCGTCGTCCCGCGACAGGTCGGCGGTGGAGAGCAGGTGCCTCATGCCGCACCGCCCGGTTCCGTGCTGCCCTGTTCGATGACGACGTCGTCGACGCCGTCGGTCTCGGTCAGGTGCAGGGTGACCCGCTCGTCCCCGGCCGTCGGCAGGTTCTTGCCGACGTGGTCGGCGCGGATCGGCAGCTCCCGGTGGCCGCGGTCGACGAGGACCGCCAGCCGGACCGCACGGGGCCGCCCGATGCCCTGCAGTGCGTCGAGCGCCGCGCGGACGGTCCGGCCCGAGTAGAGGACGTCGTCGACCAGGACGACGACCTTGCCGTCGACACCGCCGGCCGGGATCACCGTCGGGTGCGGCGCGCGACCGATGCCGCGGCGCAGGTCGTCGCGGTACATCGTGACGTCGAGGGCGCCGACCCGCTCACTGCCGATGCCCCCGGTGGCGGACTCCCACCCGGGCTCGATGTCGGCGAGGATGCGTCCGAGCCGCTCGGCCAGGACGGCGCCGCGGGTCGGGATGCCGAGCAACACCAGGTCCGAGCCACCGTGGTTGGCCTCGAGGATCTCGTGTGCGATGCGCGTCAGAGCGCGCGTGATGTCGGGTTGCTGCAGGACCGTTCTGGTACCCACGCAGACCTCCTTCCCCGTCTCTCTGGACGGCTCCCGTCTCTCAGGACGGCTTCAAGGATGCTGACGGGTTCGAGCCTAGTGGGACTCCTGGTCCTCCGCGACAGTCCGACCGGACGGTCCACGACCACCGGCGACGGCGCCGAGGACGCCGTTCACGAAGCCGGCCGAGTCGTCGGTGGACAGCGACTGCGCGAGCTCGACGGCTTCGGCGATCGCGACCGCGTCCGGGACCTCCGGGTTGAACCGGAGCTCCCAGACGCCCATGCGCAGGATGCAGCGGTCGAGCACCGGCATGCGGGCGATCGCCCACCCCTGCGCGTGGTCGGTGATGACGTCGTCGATCTCGTAGCGGGCCTCGTCGATGCCCGTGACGATCTGCCGCGCGTAGTCCCAGCTGGAGGTACGCTCCGGCTGGTCGAGGTGGCGGACCGTCTCGGTCGCGAGGACGTCCGCGATCGGCAGCTCGCGCACCTCGGCCACGTAGAGCATGTCGAGGGCGCGCTTGCGCGCCTTGGAACGAGCACTCATCCGGTCAGCGCCTAGTCGTTGACGCGGCCGAGGTAGTTGCCGTCACGCGTGTCGACCTTGACCTTGGTGCCGCTCTCGAGGAAGAGCGGGACCTGGATCTGGTAGCCCGTGACGATCGTGGCCGGCTTGGTGCCACCCGAGGAACGGTCGCCCTGCAGGCCCGGCTCGGTCTCGATCGTGGTGACGATCGAGGTCGGGAGCTCGACGTAGAGCGGGTTGCCCTCGTTCATCGCGATGGTGACCTGCGCGGACTCGAGCAGGAAGTTCTTCGCGTCGCCGACGACCGTCGACGGGACGTTGATCTGGTCGTAGGTGTCCTGGTCCATGAACACGTACGAGTCGCCGTCCTCGTAGAGGTACTGGTAGTCGCGGCGGTCCACCACGGCGGTCACGATCTTCGCGCCGGCGTTGAACGTGCGGTCGACGACCTTGCCCGACACGACGTTCTTGAGCTTGGTGCGCACGAAGGCGCCGCCCTTGCCCGGCTTCACGTGCTGGAACTCGACGACCGACCAGAGCTGCCCGTCGATGATGAGAACGGCGCCGTTCTTGATGTCAGTGGTACTCGCCATTGGTCTTCCGTTCGATGGTGTTGTGAAGGTCTCACGGGCTCGTGGAGCCCCGGACGAGTGTAGCGGACGGGCTACTGCCGTCGGCGCGCGACCCAGGCGTCGATCGCCGCCCACACCAGCAGCACGACGCTGGTGCCACCGAGCAGGGCCCCGGCGACGAGCGTCGAGATGACCGCGGTCGGGCGGGCCGGCTCGGCGAGGTACACCACGGACAGGAGGCCCGCCCCGGCTCCCAGGAGCACGAGCAGCACCCGACGGATCATGCCCGACACAGTCTGACGGTCCCGGCGGTCGCTGAGCAGGCGGATGTTCACCGACAGCTTGCCGGCCTCCACCGCCTCGGTGATCTTGTCGATCCGCCGGGGCAGGCGGCGCGCCGAGGTGACGAGGCCGAACAGCTCGCGGACCAGGACGCTCCGGATGGCCGCGGGGCGCAGCTGGTCACGGATCTGCTCAGCGGCGAGTCCGCGCGACTCCTCGAGCAGGTCGAAGGACGGGGTCAGCGTGCGGAGCGTGCCCTCGAAGATCGCGAGCGCGCGGGCCGCCGCCACGAAGTCCGCCGGCGCGCGGAGCCGGTAGCGGCCGAAGACCTCGACGGCGTCGTCGACCGTCTCGACGCCGATCCGGGCGCCCGGGCCGAGCTCCTCGGCGACGAACCGGGCCATGTCCCGACGGAAGTCCGCCTCGTCCTCCACGTTCTGGACCGGCGCCATCCGGAGCACCGTGTCGGCGATCCGCGCGGTGTCGTCCTGCAGGTACGCGGCCAACAGTTCCTGGACCGTGTCCCGGAGACCCGGGTCGAGCCTCCCGACCGATCCGAAGTCGATGAGCGCGGGCCGCCCGTCGGGCAGCACCAGCACGTTCCCCGGGTGCAGGTCCGCGTGGTAGACGCCGTCGAAGACGACCTGGCGGAGGAACGAGCGGAGGATCGAGCGCATCGGCTCGTCGAGGTCGCGGTCCGAGCGCTCGGCGCGGATCGCGCTGAGCGTGTCGCCCTCCAGGAACTCCATCACGAGCACGCGGCGGCTCGACAGGTCTCGGTAGGGCTCCGGGAACCGGACCTCGTCGGGCCGGGCGCTGCGGGCCTGGGCGGCGCGGAGCGACTCGAGGTTCCGGAGCTCGGCCGAGAAGTCCACCTGCCGGATCAGGTCGGCGCCGTACTGTTCGGCGACCTGGACGATCCCGAGCTGGCGGGCCTGGGCCGAGGTCCGGGTCAGGAACCGCACGGCCCGGAGCGCGATGTCGACGTCACGGCGGACGGCCACGTCGATGCCCGGGCGCTGGACCTTCACGGCCACCGCGGTGCCGTCGGTGAGCCGGGCGCGGTGCACCTGCGCGATCGACGCCGCGGCGACCGGCTCGGGGTCGAACGACGCGAAGACCCGGTCCACCGGCGCACCGAGTTCGGCCTCGAGCAGGGCCGCGACCTCCTCGGGCGCGGCGGGACGGACGTTCCGCTGCAGGTGCGCGAGTTCCTCGGTCCACTCCTCCGGCAGCAGGTCGTCGCGGGTCGAGAGCAGCTGGCCCATCTTGACGAACCCGCCGCCGGCCTCCTCGAGCGCACGGCGGAGGTGGTCCGCCTGGCTGCGGCGGAGCTCGGACGTCGCCGGGTCGTGCGAGAAGTCGAGGCGCCGGAAGGGCAGCAGCGCGTGCCGTCGGGCGATGCCGAGGACCTCCGCGAAGCGACGGCCCCGACTCCGGAACCCCGCGGGTTCCTGACGCTGCTGAGGGGAGAAGTCGCTGAGGCGGGGCGGGTTGGGCACGGTGCCAGTCTGCTCCGCGGGCCTGGGGTCCAGCGGGGCGCGCTGCGGTCCCGGCGCCGGCCCCGGTCACACGCTCAGGCGCCGACCTCCTGGTAGGCGGTGAAGAGCAGGTGGTCCTCGGGCCCCTCGAGCGTCACGGGCTTGCCGACCGCGTCGAGGATGATGAAGCGGAGCATGCCGGCCCGTGCCTTCTTGTCGCGGCGCATGGTCGCGAGCAGGCTCTGCCAGCGGCCGAGCGGGTACGTCGTCGGCAGGGACAGCGAGTCCAGGATCGAGCGGTGCCGGTCGACCGTGGCGTCGTCCAGGTGCCCGGTGAGCCGTGCGAGCTCGGCGGCGAACACCATGCCGACCGCGACCGCCGCACCGTGCCGCCACTGGTACCGCTCGGCGTGCTCGATCGCGTGGCCGAGGGTGTGGCCGTAGTTGAGGACCTCGCGGCGCCCCTGCTCGGTGAAGTCCTCCGACACGACCTGTGCCTTCAGCTCGATCGCGAGCTCGACCACGCGCCGGAACTCCGGGGTCGTCGGGTCGGTCACGCGGTCGACGTCCGCCTCGATCACGTCGAGGATCTCGGGCACCGCGATGAAGCCGGCCTTCACGATCTCGGCGAAGCCCGCCAGGATCTCGTTGCGCGGCAGGCTGCGGAGCAGGTCGAGGTCGCCGACCACGGCGCGCGGGGCCGCGAAGGCGCCGACCAGGTTCTTGCCCTCGTTCGTGTTGATGCCGGTCTTGCCGCCGACGCTCGCGTCGACGAGGCCGAGGACGGTGGTCGGCATCGACAGGTACGGCACGCCGCGCAGCCAGGTGGCGGCGACGAACCCGGCGAGGTCGGTGACGGCACCGCCACCGAGGCCGATCACGGCGTCGGTGCGGGTGAAGTCGGACTGGCCCATGACCTGCCAGCAGAACGAGGCGACCTCGATGCGCTTGGCGGCCTCGGCGTCGGGCACCTCGGCGATGAGGGCTTCGAGCCCTGCGCCGACGAGCAGCTGGCGGAGGTCCTCGGCACGGGCACCCAGGGTCGGGGCATGCACGATGAGCACCTTCGCGACGCGCGGGCCGAGCAGGGCGGGGACCGAGGCGAGCAGACCGTTCCCGATCGCGACGACGTAGCCGCCCTCACCGCCGACGCGGATCTCGGTGGTGCCTTCGGGCAAGGTCGACTCGGTCACGGTGCTCCTTCGTCGGAGGTGGGTGCTGCGGGGCTGGGTGCTGCGGGGCCGGGTGTTGCGGTACCGGGTGCTGCGGTTCTGGGTGCTGCGGGGCCGGGTGTTGCGGTACCGGGTGCTGCGGGCGTCGGTTCCGCGTCGCTGCCCGGGGTGCTGCGGACCCAGGCGACGATGTCCTCGGCGACCCGGGACATCGGCCGTCGCGAGGTGTCGAACACGGCGTGGGCCAGTTCGGCGTAGGTGTCGGCCCGCTCGTCGAGGATGCGCTGCCACGCCGTGATGCCGCCCGCGGCGATCAGCGGGCGGTCACTCCCGACGATCCGTGCGGCGACCGCCTCGGCCGTCACGGTGAGCAGGACGACGTGCGCCCCGGCCATCGCGGCGCGGGTGTCCGGGTGCATGACCGCTCCCCCGCCGACCGACACGACTCCGCCGGTCAGCACGGCCTGACGGACCGCCGCGGCCTCGAGTTCGCGGAACGCCGGCTCACCGTGCTCGGCGAAGAACTGCGGGAGCGGACCGTGCTCGCGGACGATCACCCGGTCGGTGTCGGTGAACGGGACGCCGAGGGCCTTCGCGACCCGGCGGCCGACGCTCGACTTGCCGGCACCCATCGGACCGATCACGACGATCGGCGCTGCGGTCGACCCCTGGAGCATGACGACCATCCTCCCACAGCGACGACGGGCGACGTCCGGTGCCCCGTGCGGGACACCGACCGCCGCCCGTCGCGTGGTCGTGCTGGTGGTCGCGTGGTCGTACTGGTGGTCCGAGTGCCTACTGGTAGTTCGGGTGTGCCCGCAGCCAGGCCTGGAACTGCTTGACGGCCTGTTCGTGCTGCGCGAGCGTGTCCGAGAACACCGTCTCCCCGGTCTCCAGGTTGACCGTCACGAAGTAGCGCCAGTTGCCGGTCGCCATCTTGGTCACCGCGTTGATGGCGAGGTCACCCGGGTTGGAGATCGGCGCCGGCGGCAGCCCCTCGTGCTGGTACGTGTTGTACCGGTTCGACGCGTCCGCGCGCTCGGCATCCGTCGTCGTCACACGGTGGGTGTTGCCCGTGCCGTAGGCGACGGTCGCGTCGGACTGCAGGAGCATCCCGTCGTCGAGCCGGTTCTGGAACACCCGGGCGACCTTCGGGTAGTCGGCGGCGAGACCGGCCTCCTTCTGCACGAGCGACGCGAACACGACCACGCGCTCCTGGTCGGCCTCGGCGACGCCGGCGGACTTCAGGTGTTGCTTCATGGTGTCGACCATGGTCTTGAAGTACTGCTCCGCCGTCCACTTCGGGTTGATCGGGTAGGTGGCCGGGAACAGCCAGCCCTCGAGCGTGGTGACGCCGGACGGCAGACCGTAGGCGGAGAGGTCCTTCGCAGCGGCCTCGACGTCGGCCTTGCTCAGCCCGGCCTTCGAGACCATGCCGGCCTCGATGTCCGTGAGCGCCGTGCCCTCCGGGATCACGATGGACGGGTCCTGGACCCGGTTGGCCTTGTCCTGCAGCGCCGTCAGCGCGGCCTTCGAGCTCATCTTCTTCTTCAGCGCGTACGAGCCCGGCTGGAACTGCACGTTCGGCGACGCGAGCAGCAGCTGGTAGAACACCTTCGAGGTCTTCACGACACCGCTCCGCTGCAGCGTCGCGGCGACGTCCTCGCCGATGTCGCCGTCCTTGATCGTGATCGTCACCTTCGAGGTGCCGTCACCGGTGTAGTCGTCGCTCTCCTGCGAGCCCGAGATCGCGCTGGCGATGGCCTGGATCTTCGGGGCGGCGAAGTTGTAGGCGACGGCACCGCCGGCGACCACGATCGCCACGATGACGATCCCGGCGATCAGCGGGCCCTTGCGTCGCGGTGGACGTTCGTCGCGCGGCAGCCGGGAGGCTCCACCACGTCCGCCACGTCGGCCTCCGTCATTGCCGCCTCGGCCACCGGCACCGCGGCCGCCGCCGGTGAGGTCGTCGCCGGCGAGGCCGTCGTCGCTGAGGCCGTCGTCGCTGGGGCCGTCGTCGCTGGGGCCGTCCGCCGGCCGGGCGTCGGTCGCGTCGGCGCTGGCTGCGGCATCCGCAGCCGCCCCGGCACTCGCGTCCTCGCCGCGTGCGCCCGGGACCGGGCCGCTTTGGAGGGAGCCGCCGAGGAGGGCGTGCACGTCGGGGTGGACGTCACCGTCCGTGGGGCCTGCGCCGACGACGGGTCGGGGGGCGGGCCTCCCGGCATCGTCACGCCGGACGTCGTCGCGGGGAGCGTCGTCGCTCGCTGCGCCGTCGCTCACCGCGCGGTCACGGGGGGCGTCGCCGTCGGTCGGAGTCTCGTCGGGACGGGCGGCCGCTTCGGCTCGTGCCGCCCGGGCTTCCCGACGCGAGAGCGGCGGTCCGTCCGTGGGTGTGTCGCTGGGGTCCTCGCCGCGGCGGGTCTCCGTGCGGTCACGGCGCTCGGCGTCGCTGCCGGGCGCGATGATCGCGTTCCAGTCCAGATCGTCTGCCAACGGTCCTCGGTCTCTCGGTCGGGAACCCCGTGCGGCTCCGGAAGCGCTGGGGCGGGTCCGGGAGGGCAGCTGTCAGGGGAGTTCGGCCCCGGGTGGGGCGCCGGCTGCGCGCTCGTGGTCGAGCGCATGTTGCAGAATGATAACAGCGGCGGCCTGGTCGATCACGGCCCGGGACTTCTTGGTGTTCTTCCCCGCCTGGTGCAGCCCGCGCTGCGCGGTGACCGTCGACAGCCGCTCGTCGACGAGCCGGACCGGACGGTGCGCCGCGATCCGGGCGGCGAAGTCCCGCGCGTCCGTGGTCGACGCGGTGTCGCCGCCCGCCATCGACAGCGGCAGTCCGACGACGACCTCGAGGACGTCGTACTCGTCCGCGATCGCCAGGATCCGGCGGACGTCGGCGGAGTCGTCGCGACGGACGGTCTCGACCGGGGTCGCGAGGAGTCCGTCTCGGTCACACACGGCGACCCCGATCCGGGCGCGACCGACGTCGATGCCGAGTCGGCGCCCGGAGCGGATCGTCACCGTCAGGCCGCGATGCGGTCGGACACGGCGCGGAGGGCAGCCGGCAGCGCCGACGTGTCGGTGCCACCGCCCTGCGCGAGGTCCGGCTTGCCACCGCCACCGCCGCCGAGCACCCCGGCTGCCTCCTTGGCGAGCGGTCCCGCCTGGACGCCGGCGGCGCGGGCTGCGTCGTTCGTCGCGACGATCACGACCGGCTTGCCGCCGACGACGGCACCGAGCACGACCACGGCCGCGTCCGAGCCGAGCTGGCCACGGACGCCGGTGGCGAGGGCGCGCAGGTCATCGCCCGTCGAGAGCCCGTCGACGACCTGGGCGACCAGCGCGACGGCACCGACACGCTCGGCGGTCCGGGCGATCGCCGGCACGCGCTGCTGCAGGTTCGCCGACTCGAACTCGGCGATCCGCTTCTGTGCCGTCTTCAGGTCCTCGAGCAGCGACTGCACGCGGCCCGGCAGGTCGTCACGAGGCGCCTTGAGCGCGCTCGAGAGCTGCGACACGATGGTCCGCTCGACCGCGAGCTCGCGGAAGCCCTCGAGCCCGACGAGGGCCTCGACGCGGCGGTTGGTCGACCCGACGCTGGACTCGCCCACCAGGTTGACGAGGCCGACCTGGGCGCTGGAGGCCACGTGGATGCCACCGCAGAGTTCACGGGACCACGGGCCGCCGATGTCGACCATGCGGACCTCGGAGCCGTACTTCTCGCCGAACAGCGCCTGGGCGCCGAGCGCCTTGGCGTCGTCGATCGGCAGGATGCGCGTCGAGACCTCGAGGTCGGAGCGGATCGCGGTGTTCACGACCTCCTCGATCTCGGTGCGGGTCTCGAGCGACACCGGCTGGCTCCAGGAGAAGTCCAGGCGCATGTAGCCGGCCTTGTTGTACGAGCCGGCCTGCAGTGCCTCCGGGCCGAGGACGTCACGGAGCGCCGCGTTCACCAGGTGCGTGGCCGAGTGGGCCTGGGTCGCACCGCGGCGGTACTCGGCGTCCACCAGGGTGGTCGCCGGGTCACCGACACCGACCTCGCCCGAACGGACCTGGACGGTGTGGCTCCAGAGGCCGGAGACCGGGCGCTGCACGTCGAGCACCTCGAGGTCGAAGCCGTTGCCGACGATCGAGCCCTGGTCGGCGTCCTGGCCACCGGACTCGGCGTAGAGCGACGTCTCGCTGAGGATGACCTCGGCGATGTCGCCCGCGACCGCGCGGTCCACGCTCCGGCCGTCGACGATGAGACCGAGGATCCGGCTCTCGGCCTGCAGCCCGTCGTAGCCGAGGAAGACGGTCTCCCCCGCGGCACGGAACGCGCTGTAGACGCTGAGGTCGGCGAGGGCGGTCTTCTTGCTCTTCGCGTCGGCCTTGGCGCGCGAGCGCTGCTCCGACATGAGGGTCTCGAACGCGGAACGGTCGACGTGCACGCCGGCCTCTTCCGCCATCTCCATCGTCAGGTCGATCGGGAACCCGAAGGTGTCGTGCAGCAGGAACGCGGTGTCCCCGCCGATCGACGGTCGTCCGTCCTGCTTGGCGCGGTCGACGGCGACGTCCAGGATCGTCGTGCCCTGCGCGAGCGTGCGGAGGAACGTCTCCTCTTCGGCGTAGGCGATGCGGGCGATCCGCTCGTACTGCTCGCCGACCTCGGGGTAGGCGGCCTGCATGGCGTCACGCGACGCCGGGAACAGCCGGGGGAAGGTCGCACCCTCGACACCGAGCAGCCGCATCGCGCGGACCGTGCGGCGGAGCAGGCGGCGGAGGATGTAGCCCCGGCCCTCGTTCGACGGCGAGACGCCGTCGGTGATGAGCATGAGCGCCGAGCGGACGTGGTCGGCGATGACCCGCATCCGGACGTCGTCCTCGTGGTCGGCGCCGTAGCGGCGACCGGACACCGCGGCGGCCTCGTCGAGGACCGGGCGGACCTGGTCGATCTCGTACATGTTGTCGACGCCCTGCTTGATGAAGGCGACGCGCTCGAGCCCCATGCCGGTGTCGATGTTCTTGTTCGGCAGCTCGCCGGTGATCTCGAAGTCGTACTTCGAACGCACGTCGGCGATCTGGTACTGCATGAAGACCAGGTTCCAGATCTCGACGTACCGGTCGTCGTCGGTCGCCGGGCCACCGTCGATGCCGTACTCCGGGCCGCGGTCGAAGAAGATCTCCGAGCAGGGGCCGGCCGGACCGGGCTGCCCGGTCGACCAGTAGTTCGTGTCCTTGCCGAGGCGCTGGATCCGGTCGTCGGGCAGCGTCGAGTGCCGCTTCCAGAACTCGATCGCCTCGTCGTCCTCTTCGTAGACCGTGACCCACAGGTCGTCCGCCGAGAACCCGAGCCCACCGTCGGACTCCGGGTTCGTCAGGAACTCCCAGGCGTACTGGATCGCCTGCTCCTTGAAGTAGTCCCCGAACGAGAAGTTGCCGTTCATCTGGAAGAACGTGCCGTGCCGCGGGGTCTTGCCGACCTCTTCGATGTCGTTGGTGCGGATGCACTTCTGGACGCTCGTCGCGCGCGGGTACGGCGCCGGGATGAGCCCGGTGAGGTACGGGATGAACGGCACCATGCCGGCCACCGTGAACAGCAGCGACGGGTCGTCCGAGACGAGCGACGCGGACGGGACGACGGTGTGGCCGCGGTCACCGAAGAACTGGAGCCAACGACGGCGGATCTCTGCGGTCTGCATGGTGCTTCCTGTAGGGCGTGTGGCGGGGACGGGAGGCTCGGGGTGGGTCAGGTGGGCGTGTGGCCGTTCGGGCGCAGCTCGGCTTCGCGCGAGCGGTACCCCTCGGCCACGGCGCCCGTGAAGGCCTTCGCCCGGGCGTCGACCTGGGCGAGGAGGTGTGCGGCGGACGGCGTCCGGCTGACGCGCTGTGCGGCGACGAACCCGATGACCACGCCGACGGCGACGAAGAACAGCTGCTTCACGATGCCTCCCTCTCGCGTACGCCGGAGCGCACGTCGGACAAGCGTATCGCGGGGACGCAGAACGGCGGGCCGCCCTCCGAGGAGGACGACCCGCCGTTCACACAGGTGCTGGGATCAGCGTGCTGCGTAGTACTCGACGACGAGCTGCACTTCACAGGTCACGGGGACCTCGGCGCGCTTCGGACGACGCACCAGGCGGGCCTGGAGCTTGTCGATCTCGACCTCGAGGTAGCCCGGGACCTTCGGGAGGACTTCCTGGTGGCCACCGGCAGCGGCGACCTGGAAGGGCTCGAGCGACTCGGAGCGCTGCTTGACGTGGATCAGCTGGCCCTCCTTGACGCGGAAGGAGGGGCGGTCGACGAGCTTGCCGTCGACCAGGATGTGACGGTGCACGATCAGCTGGCGGGCCTGCGAGGTGGTGCGGGCGAAGCCGGCACGGAGCACGAGGGCGTCCAGACGCGTCTCGAGGGTCTCGACGAGGTTCTCACCGGTCAGACCGGCGGCCTTGCGGGACTCTTCGAAGACGATGCGGAGCTGCTTCTCGCGGATGCCGTACTGGGCGCGCAGACGCTGCTTCTCACGGAGACGGACGGCGTAGTCGCTGTCCTGACGACGGCGCGTACGGCCGTGCTCACCGGGCCCGTAGGGGCGCTTCTCGAGGTAACGGGCCGCCTTCGGCGTCAGCGGGATGCCGAGCGCGCGAGACAGGCGGGTCTTGCTGCGGGTGCGTGACTTGGTAGACACAGGGTCCTTTTCTCTGTACTGAACTGAAGTTGTCACGGGTCTCGGAGCGCGCACGCCCCGACGGACCCCGTGACGGGATCCAGAGGGATGAGCCTGTGGGATCGGGCGGCTACAGCCCGAACCTCTGCCCCCGTGCCGGTCAGGTCCGTTCAGGACGTGACTGACACTGTGTCCTCGACGCAGCCGCACGCGAGGACCAGGACGTAGGCCCGTCAACGATAGCAGCATCCGGTCCCGCCGTGGGGACCAGACCGACCGCGCGTCGCGTGCCCGGTCAGTCGCCGCGGATGATCCCGCGCAGTCGGTCGAGCCGCGGCCCGATCTCGCGCTCGAACCCGTTGGCGGTCGGCGTGTAGTACTCGGTGCCGTCCAGCGCGTCGGGCAGGTACTGCTGGGACGCGACCCCGTGCTCGGCGTCGTGCGAGTAGATGTACCCCTTGCCGTGCCCGAGCCGTTTCGCCCCGGCGTAGTGCGCGTCCCGGAGGTGGTTCGGCACGACGCCCATCCGCCCGGCCTTGACGTCGGCAACGGCCTGGTTCACGCCGTTGTACGCCGCGTTCGACTTCGGCGCGGTCGCCAGGTAGACCACGGCCTCGGCGAGCGGGATCCGACCCTCGGGCATGCCGATGAGCTGGACGGCCTGCGCGGCGGCGACGGCGATCGGCAGCGCCTGCGGGTCCGCCATGCCGATGTCCTCGGACGCCGAGATGATGATCCGCCGGGCGATGAACCTCGGGTCCTCGCCGGCCTCGATCATCCGCGCCAGGTAGTGCAGTGCGGCGTCGACGTCGCTCCCCCGGACCGACTTGATGAACGCGCTGATGACGTCGTAGTGCTCGTCGCCCTGCCGGTCGTAGCGGAGCAGCGCCCGGTCGACTGCGGCGGCGACGGTGTCTGCGTCGACGACCGGGACCGTACCGGACTCGCGCTCGTCGTCGTCCTGCGCCGCCACGGCGGACGCGGCCGCGGCCTCCAGCGCCGTCAACGCACGTCGGGCGTCCCCGGACGCCAGGCGGATGATCGCGGCCCGTGCTTCGTCGCCGAGCACGACCGACCCCCGGAGGCCCCGGGCGTCCTCGACCGCGCGGTCGACGAGCATGCCGAGGTCGGCGTCCGTCAGGGGCTTGAGCGTGAGCAGCAGGGAGCGCGAGAGCAACGGCGAGATGACCGAGAAGGACGGGTTCTCGGTGGTCGCCGCGATGAGGATCACCCAGCCGTTCTCGACCCCGGGCAACAGGGCGTCCTGCTGCGCCTTGCTGAAGCGGTGGATCTCGTCGAGGAACAGGACCGTCGTCGCGCCGTAGAGGTCCCGGTGCGTCAGGGCCTTCTCCATGACCTCGCGCACGTCCTTGACGCCGGCGGTGACCGCGGACAGCTCGACGAACTCACGGCCGGACTGCCGGGCGATCGCCTGCGCCAGGGTGGTCTTGCCGGTGCCGGGCGGCCCCCAGAGGATCACCGAGACGCCGCCGGGGCTCTCGCGCGAACCGGTCGCCAGCTGGACCAGCGGCGATCCCCGGCCGAGCAGGTGCTGCTGACCGGCGACCTCTTCGAGGCTGGTGGGACGCATCCGCACGGCGAGGGGCACGGACCCCTGCGACAGGCCGGTCCGGCCGCCCGTCGTGGGCGCGTTCATCCCCGACCGGTCAGTTGCCATGCCTCGATCGTACGGGCCGACACCGACTTCTCCGGCGTCCGGGCCGGCACCGCCGGGCCCGCGACGGGTGAACCGGTACGCTCCTCGGACACCGCGACGAGAGGTCAGAAGAGCACCGTGGCACCGAAGAACCAGAGCCGTGAAGCCCGCGAGCGACTCCGTCTCTACCAGGCCAGGCAGGGCCTCCACGAGCGTCAGCGTCGACGTCGGGTCCGGGACAACGTCATCGGTGCCGGGGCGCTGGTGCTCGTCGCCGCACTCGCCACCGGCTCGCAGCTCGTGCACGCCTCGACGCAGGGCGCCGACAGTGCGTCGGCCAGCGCGACCTCGACCGCCGCCCCCACACCGTCGGCCAGCGCGACCGCCGGCAACACCGGGGACGTGCCGAGCAAGGGCATCGCGAAGGGCGCGACCTGGACCGGCACACTGACGTTGAACAAGGACATCCGGCTGGGCATCGAGCTCGACGGCGCGAAGGCCCCGCAGGCCACCAGCGTCGAGATCGACCTGATCCGCAAGCAGTTCTACGAGGGCACGAAGTGCCACCGCCTGGCCGACAGCACCGGCTTCCACTTCCTGCAGTGCGGCTCGGCGAACGGCGACGGCACGGGTGACGCCGGCTTCCAGTACGGCCCGCTCGAGAACGTGCCGAGCGACGGCACCTACGCGAAGGGCACGATCGCCATCGCCCGCGGCGCGACCCCGTCGTCACAGACGACGCAGTTCTTCATCGTCACCGACGACACCACGCTCGACCCGTCCTCCGGCGGCTACACCGTCGTCGGCAAGGTGACCAGCGGGCTGTCGCAACTGGTGTCGAAGGTGACGTCGAAGGGCATCGCCGACGCCGGCTCCGACGGCTCCGGCGAGCCGAAGGTGGCCACCGAGATCACCGGCGCGACCATCGCGCAGCAGAAGTAGTCCACAGCGAAAACGCACACGCCCGTCGCACGGCGCGGCGGTGCAATAGGCTGACGACCTGACCGTGCCGACGGTGACGTCGGTGATGCACGACCACGATCGAGGCGAGACCTGTGGCATCTGACGAAGCAACGACCTGGGGCCGGGTAGACGAGAACGGGACGGTCTACGTCCGGTACGAGGACTCGGAGCGGGTCGTGGGCGAGTACCCCGACGCCTCCGCCGAAGAGGCGCTGGCCTACTTCGCCCGCAAGTACGCCGACCTCGAAGGCCAGGTGAAGATCGCGGAGCAGCGCGTCAAGGGCGGCGCGTCCGCGAACGACGTCGCCCGGACCGTCGAGCACCTGCGCAGCCTGGTCGCCGAAGCCCGTGTCGTCGGCGACGTCAAGTCGCTCGAGGACCGCATCGGCGCCCTCACCGACCAGGTGGGCTCGCTCACGAAGGAGCAGGCCGCGCAGGCGCAGGCTGCCCTGACCGAGGCGCTCGCCTACCGCACCGCCCTGGTGGAAGAGGCCGAGGCACTCGCCGCGGTCGACCCCGCCCGCGCGCAGTGGAAGCAGGTGACCGCGCAGCTCGACGACGTGTTCGCCCGCTGGCAGCAGCACCAGCACGACGGCCCGCGCATCCCGAAGAACGACGCGAACGACCTCTGGAAGCGGTTCCGCACCGCCCGCTCGACGGTCGACCAGCACCGCCGCGCGTTCTACTCCGAGCTCGACTCGCAGCACCGCGACGCCCGTGCCCGCAAGCAGGAACTCGTGCAGCAGGCCGAGGCGCTCGCTCCCCGCGGGTCCGACGCCATCCCGGCCTACCGAGAGCTGCTGGACGACTGGAAGAACGCCGGTCGGGCAGGCAAGCGCCACGACGACGCGCTCTGGGCACGCTTCAAGGCCGCCGGTGACGTCCTCTTCGAGCAGCGCCACGCCGAGAACACGGCCGAGAACGAGGAGTACTCGGGCAACCTCGAGGCGAAGCTCGCGCTGCTGACCGAGGCCGAGCCGATCCTGCAGATCCAGGACCGGGTCGCCGCGCGCAAGGCCCTCACCGACGTCCAGCGCCGCTGGGACGAGATCGGTCGGGTCCCCCGCGCCGACGTCCGTCGCGTCGAGGACCGCATCCGTGCGGTGGAGGACCACGTGCGCAGCCTCGAGGACACCCACTGGAAGCAGTCCGACCCGGAGCGCAAGGCCCGTCAGACGGGTCTGGCCAGCCAGCTCGAGGACGCGATCGCCAAGCTGCAGTCCGAGCTCGCCGACGCGCAGGCGACCGGTGACGCCCGCAAGATCAAGGACGCGCAGGAAGCGCTCGACGCCCGCAAGATCTGGCTCGACGCCCTCGGCGGCTGATCCAGGGCACCACACACGAACGCCCCGCGACCGATCAGGTCGCGGGGCGTTCGTGCGTGTGTGCGTTCCGGTCGTCGGACGTCAGGTCGTGACGGGCATGCCGAGGAGCAGTCGGATGTCCAGGTCGTCCTGCCGCATCTGCGCCGCGAGTTCGTCCATCCCGCCGAAGGCCACCATGCCCCGGACGTAGGCCACGAACAGCACCGAGATCGTCTCGTCGTACAGGTCGATGTCGACGTCGAGCAGGTGCGCCTCGATCTGCTTCGCGGGGACGCCCTCGAAGGTCGGGTTGTTGCCGACCGAGACCGCGGCCGGGTAGGTCACGCCGTCGTGCAGCACCCGGGCCGCGTAGACGCCGTCGGCGGGGACGAAGCCCTCGCACGCCGGCGCGAGGTTCGCCGTCGGGTACCCCATCGCCCGGCCGCGCTGGTTGCCGTGCACCACGACGCTCCGCACGGCGTGCTCACGGCCCAGCAGACGAGCGGCTTCGGCCACCCGTCCGACGGACAGGAGCTCTCGGATCCACGTGGAGGACACGCGTCGCTCCCCCGCGGGTCGGACGTCGTCGACCAGTTCCACGTCGTCGATGAGCTCGACCTGGAAGCCGTGCCGTTCCCCGAGCTGCCGGAGCAGGGTGACGTCACCGGAACCGCGGGCCCCGAACCGGAAGTCGCTGCCGACGAAGACGAGCTCGGCGTGCAGGGCGTCGACGAGGATCTCGGACACGAACGCCTCGGCCGGCTTCGCCTGCAGCGCCGAGTCGAACCGGAGCAGCAGGGTGGTGTCCACACCGACCGCGTCGAGGAGCTCCCGGCGCTGTGCAGTGCTCGTCAGCGCCGGCGGCACGCGGCCGGGGTCGATGACGTTCAGCGGGTGCTGGTCGAAGGTGACGACCGTCGAGACGAGCCCCCGCGCCCGTGCGGCGTCCTCGAGGTGGGCGATGACGGCGCGGTGCCCGACGTGGACACCGTCGAACTTGCCGATCGTGACCGCGCTCGGCCCGAAGTCGTCGGGGACGTCGGCGACGTCGTCGTAGAAGTGCATGTGCGAGCCCTCCGTCGTCACGCTGCCGGGGCTCCGGACGCTGCGGTGCGGTGGTGCTTGCGGAGCCACCACAGTCCGGCGATCGGGAGCACGAGCGGGGCGAAGGCGTAGCCCAGGCCGTAGTAGGACCAGATCGTGTCGTCGGGGAACAGCTGCCGGTCGAGCAGCGAGAGCGTCCCGATGACGAGCACGCCCGTCATCTCGAAGACGATCGTCACGCAGGCGACCCGGTACCAGAACCGGCCGGGTGCGATGAGGGCGACCATGGCGACGATGTAGACCACCGCGGCGATCGCGCTCAGTGTGTACGCGAACGGTGCGAACGAGAACTTCTCGGCGATCTGGACGATGCTGCGTCCGGTCGCGGCCAGGGCGAGGATGCCGTAGACCGCGATCAGGACCCGTCCGACACCGCTGGCCAGGGACGACGTCCGACGACTCCGAGCCGGCCGGTCGGTACCTGCGGAGGACTTGATCACCATTGCACCGATCCTACCGATCGTCGCAGGGTCCCGGGCACGGGGCGCGGGCGGCGGACGACCGCGCCGGACGCCCACAGCGGACGTGCCACGGCCGCGACGGGACCGGGACCGGGACCGGGACCGGGACCGGGACCGGACGAGACCGTCAGTTCAGCGCGAACCAGATCTGGTACATCCGGTAGACCATCACCGCGGCGGTGAACGCCCCGGCACCGAGCACGACCGTGCTCCAGCGGGTGCGGTCGACCAGTGCCCAGATGATGGTCGCCGGCGGGACCAGCACCACCGACACCGCGTAGACCCAGAACTCGAGCACGTTGCCCTGCGGTGGGTTGCCGACCGCCGGGGCGACGAGCGAGACCACCAGCTGCGCCAGGAGCAGCAGCTCGACGAGCGCGAGCGCCCCGACGGTGTAGTCGTCGGGCTTCCGACCGACGAGGCCGAGGACGACGGCGGCCAGTCCGATCACGCAGGCGATGCCGAACTGCACCCACATGAACCACTCGATCACGGCGTCGCTCCTGTCGCGGTCGGGAAGTTCGTGATGACCCGGAGCTGTCCGCGGCGGACGGCGACCAGGCCGACGAGTCGGTCGGCGCCGGTGGCGATCGCAGCGACCGGGCCGTCGGTGTCGGGGTGGTCGGCGGTGATGCGTTTGCCGTCCCCGAGGTCCTTGGCCTGCGGTCCGTCGAGCTGCACGACCGGGAAGAGCCGGCGTGCCACGTCGGTGGGACGCGCGAGCGCTGCCCGGACGTCGACGGCGTCGTCCTCGAGGTCGACGGCGTCCTCCACCGAGAACGGGCCGACGACGGTGCGTCGGAGTGCAGTGAGGTGGGCGCCGGTACCGAGGGCCGTCCCGACGTCGCGTGCCAGCGCTCGGACGTAGGTGCCGGACGAGCAGGAGACGACGACGTCGAGGTCGATCACGGGCACGTCGGCGCCGTGCACCGAGACGACCCGGTCGACGCGACCCTGCACCTCGAACCGGTCGACGGTGATGCGACGGGCCTTGAGGGTGACCTCTTCGCCCTTCCGGGCGAGGTCGTAGGCACGGCGCCCGTCGACCTTGATGGCGCTGACCGTGGACGGCACCTGGTCGATCGGACCGCGGAGCGTCGCGACGGCCGATTCGATCGCAGCGTCGCTGACCGCGTCCGCCGGGGCTCCGAGCGCCGCGACGGGGTCACCGTCGGCGTCGTCCGAGTCCGTGCCCACGCCGAGTCGGATCGTGGCCGTGTAGGTCTTGCCGAGGCCGACCAGGTGCGTCAGGAGCCGGGTCGAGGGGCCGACGCCGAGGATCAGCAGTCCGGTCGCCATCGGGTCGAGCGTGCCGGCGTGGCCGATCTTCTTGAGGTCCAGGCGGCGCCGGGCGATCGAGACCACGCGGTGGCTCGAGATGCCCTGCGGCTTGTCGACGAGGAGGATGCCGTCGGGCGGGGTCACGAGCACCGGACGAGACTAGCAGCGGGACGGCCGTCGAGCGCCAGTCAGCAGGCGTCGTTCCACTCGCGTCGGGGGTGCTCCGGGTCGGTGACGTCGAGCACGGCGGATGCGGCGATCTTGACGTCGGCCCGTCGTCCGAGCCGGCCGGACTCCTGCTCCACCCACAGCGACCAGCGCCAGAGCGTACGGGTGCTCGGGGCGAGGAGCCCCTGCCCGTGCACGACGAGGACGCCCTCGCCCGCGCCGGTCGTCCGGAACGGCGTCACCAGCTCGCTGCGCAGCGAGTCGATGTCCGCGGACGGCGCGGCCGCGGCCATCGCCTGGACCCCGTGCTGCTCGAACCCGGCGACGAGCGCCGCAGCGACGTGCTCGAGGTCGGTGCCGTCCTGGCCGTCGACGGCGATCACGGTGCGGTTCGTGCCGACCTGTGCCACCACCTCGCTCGCGATCGCGGCCATGGTGTCGATCTCCTGCGGTGCCCAGCGTGCCATGTCCACCACCGTAGGCTGTCGTGGTGAACGTGGGCAGAGCCTCCAGTCCGTCTGTGGACGACGCGACCATCCACAGGGCGGCGGCGATCTCGTCCCCCTTGTTGGCCTGGTACCGCCGGGAGGCCCGCGACCTGCCCTGGCGACGGCCCGGATTCCCCGCCTGGGGCACGCTGGTCAGCGAGATCATGCTCCAGCAGACGCAGGTGGCGCGGGTCATCCCCCGACTGGAGGCATGGCTCACCCGGTGGCCGACACCTGCGGACCTCGCGGCGTCACCCCCGGCGGACGCGGTGCGTGCCTGGGACCGGCTCGGCTACCCGAGACGCGCCCTGGCCCTGCACGCGGCCGCGACCGTCATCGCCGAACAGCACGACAACGTCGTGCCCCGGGACGTCGATGCGCTCCTGGCACTCCCCGGCATCGGCGACTACACGGCACGGGCCGTCGCGGTCTTCGCGTACGGCGACCGGCACCCCGTCGTCGACGTCAACGTCCGCCGGGTCCTGGCACGTGCCGTGCTCGGACAGGGCGAACCCGGACCGGCGAAGGCGAAGCAGGAGCTGCCGCTGATGGACGCGACGCTGCCGGACGACCGTGACGACGCTGCCGCCACCAACGCGGCCGTGATGGAGCTCGGCGCCCTGGTGTGCGTCGCCCGCTCCCCCGCCTGCGACGCCTGCCCGATCGCGGACCGCTGCGCCTGGCGTGCCGCGGGGTACCCGGAGCACGACGGCCCACGCGCACCCAAGCAGTCGCGCTTCGCCGGCAGCGACCGGCAGGTGCGCGGGATGATCATGGCGGAACTGCGGGCGAGCGACGTCCCGGTGACCCGGGACGAGATCGCGATGGTGTGGCCGGACGCGGCGCAGCGGGACCGCGCACTCGCGTCGCTGCTGCGGGACGGGCTCGCCGAGGGCGACGACGTCGAGGGGTACCGGCTGCCGCGCGGGTGACACCGCGCCACTGAGCCCGCGCGCGCCACCTCGTCCACACGGTTCCTGTCACGCACGCGAGAGCGCCCGCCACCGGGTGGTGACGGGCGCTCTCGTGTGTCCGACGGGTGTCAGGCGCGGGAGGCGTCGGAGGACGACGCGGGGCCGTCCTCGTCTGCTGCGTCGTCCTCGTCGTGCTTGTACGGGTCGGCGTCGCCGGCGTAGGTGGCGCCGACGGCGACCTGCTTGACCTGCAGGTCGCGCATCTGGGCCTGCGCGAGCAGGTCCTCGAGGTGCGCCGACGTGTCCGGCAGGGCATCGGCGATGAACTCGAGCGACGGGGTGAGCCGTGCCGTGATGTTCTTGCCGACCTCGGTGCGGAGCATGCCGGTCGCGGCCTTGAGCGCCGCCGCGGAGTCGGCGCGCTCCTCGTCCGAGCCGTACACGGTGTAGAAGATCGACGCGTGCTGCAGGTCCCCGGTCACCCGGACGTCGGTGATCGTCACGAAGCCGAGGCGCGGGTCGCGCAGGCCCTTGTCGAGCCGACGGGCGACGACTTCCTTGATGCGGTCAGCCATCTTGCGTGCGCGCTGCGGGTCAGCCATGGGTTCCTCCTTGCGGAACGGGGTGAGGCCCCGCCTCCTCCGGACGGAGGAGGCGGGGCCCAGGGTACTCAGTGCGATCAGTCGCGCGGCTTCTCGACGAGCTCGGTCGTCTCGATCTCGTCGCCGGGCTGGATGTCGTTGAACTTGCCGAGACCGATACCGGCCTCGTAGTCCGTGCGGACCTCGGTGACGTCGTCCTTGAAGCGACGGAGCGACTCGATCGCCAGTCCGTCGGCCACGACCACGCCGTCACGGATGACGCGCGCCTTGGCGTTGCGCGTGATCGTGCCGGACCGGACGATGACACCGGCGATGTTGCCGAACTTGGAGGAACGGAACACCTCGCGGATCTCCGCGACACCCGACTGGACCTCTTCGTACTCGGGCTTGAGCATGCCCTTGAGCGAGTTCTCGATGTCCTCGAGTGCGTTGTAGATGACCGAGTAGAAGCGGACGTCGATGCCTTCACGGGCAGCGCGTTCGCGGGCCTTGACGTCCGGACGGACGTTGAAGCCGACGACGATCGCGTTGTCGATCGTGGCGAGGTCGATGTCCGACTCCGTGATCGCACCCACACCGCGGTGCAGGATGCGCAGCTGGACGCTGTCGTCCACCTCGATGTCCAGGAGCGACTGCTCGAGTGCCTCGACGGCACCGGAGACGTCACCCTTGATGATGAGGTTGAGCGAGTCGACCTTGCCCTCTTCGAGCGCACGGGTGAAGTCCTCGAGCGAGATGCGCTTGCGGGCCTTGGCCAGCTGGGCATTGCGCTGTGCGGCTTCACGCTTCTCGGCGATCTGACGGGCGGTGCGGTCGTCCTCGGTGACGAGGAACGTGTCACCGGCGCGGGGCACCGACGACAGACCCTGCACCTGGACCGGACGGGCCGGCGTCGCGGCGTCGACCGCGGTGCCGTTCTCGTCCGCCATCGCACGGACACGGCCGTACGCCGTGCCGGCGACGATCGCGTCACCGACGTGCAGCGTGCCGGACTGGATGAGGACGGTGGCGACTGCACCACGGCCCTTGTCGAGCCGTGCTTCGATCGCGACGCCTCGGGCGTCCTTGTCGGGGTTCGCACGCAGGTCGAGACCGGCGTCCGCGGTCAGGATCACGGCGTCCAGGAGGTCCTGGATGCCGATGTTCTGACGAGCGGAGACGTCGACGAACATGACGTCGCCGCCGTACTCCTCGGCCACCAGGTTGTACTCGGTGAGCTGCTGACGGACCTTGGCCGGGTTCGCCCCGTCCTTGTCGATCTTGTTCACCGCGACCACGATCGGCACACCGGCCGACTGGGCGTGGTTCAGCGCCTCGATCGTCTGCGGCATGATGCCGTCGTCCGCCGCGACCACGAGGATCGCGATGTCAGTCACCTGGGCACCACGAGCACGCATGGCCGTGAAGGCCTCGTGACCCGGGGTGTCGATGAAGGTGATCGGGCGCTCGATGCCCTCGTGCTCGGTGACGATCTGGTACGCACCGATGTGCTGCGTGATGCCGCCGGCTTCGCCCTCGACGACCTTGGAGTTGCGGATCGCGTCGAGCAGTCGGGTCTTACCGTGGTCGACGTGACCCATGACGGTGACGACCGGGGGACGCTGCTGCAGGACGGAGTCGTCCTCGTCGGCGTACTCGGCGTCGATGTCGATGTCGAAGCCCTCGAGGAGCTCCTTGTCCTCGTCCTCGGGCGAGACGACCTGGATCTTGTAGCCCAGTTCCTCGCCGAGGACCTCGAAGGTCGCCTCGTCCAGGGACTCGGTCGCGGTCGCCATCTCACCGAGGTGGAACAGCACCGTCACCAGGTTGCCGGGGCTCGCGTCGATCTTGTCCGCGAAGTCCGAGATGCTCGCACCGCGACGGAGACGGATGACCGTGTTGCCGTCGCCACGAGGGACCTGCACACCGCCGAGCGACGGCGCCTGCCGCATCTCGTACTCGGCGCGCTTCGTCCGCTTCGACTTGCGGGCACGGCTCTTGCCGCCACCGCGACCGAACGCACCAGCGGTGCCACCACCGGGGCCACGGCCACGGCCGCCACCACCTGCGGGGCGCGGACCGGTGAACGCGGGACGGGCGAAGCCGCCACCTGCGCCGGCACCGGCACCACCGGGACGGTTGAAGCCGCCACCGGGGCCACCACGACCGCCACCACCCTGGCCCGGGCGCTGCCCGAAGCCGTTGGGGCGGTTGTTCTGACCGGGACCACCGGGACGCGGAGCACCCGGGCGGGGCGCACCGGGACGCGGCGGCTGGGGACGCGGGATGCCGTTGCCGGCGCCGGCGGCCGGGCGCTGGCCCATGCCCTGGTTGGAGGCGAACGGGTTGTTGCCCGGGCGCGGCGGACGTGCGCCCATGCCCTGGCTCGACGCGTACGGGTTGTTGCCGGGACGGGCACCGGGCTTCGGGCCACCGGGCTTCGGGGCCGAGCCGGAACCGGACGGCTTGCTGCCACCGGGCTTGACGGCGTCGCTCGGACCGGAGTCCGTCTGGTCGCCGTCGGGCTGCTGTGCAGCTGCCTGCTCAGCGGCCTTCTGCTCGGCCGCGGCCTTGCGGGCGGCCTCTGCCTCGGCCTGACGCTGCGCGACGGACTTCGGGGCGGCCGGGGTCGGGGCGCCGTCGACGGCCGGGGCCGCTGCGGGTGCTTCCTCGACGACGGGCTCGGGCTCCGGAGCGGGACGCTTCGGGCCGGGCTTGGGACCACCGGGCTTCGGGGCGCCGGAACGCGGGGCCGCAGGGGCCTTCGCGGCGGCGGGGGCTGCCGGGGCTGCGGACGCGGAGGCACCCTCGGCCTGCAGCGCCGCACGGAGCTTCCGTGCGACGGGGGGTTCGATGCTCGAGCTCGGGCCCTTGACGAATTCGCCGAGTTCCTTGAGCTTCTCCATTGCGGTCTTGCTGTCGACGCCGAGCTCGCTTGCGATCTCGTGTACGCGTGGTTTCGCCACTGTTCTCCTTCACGGGTCCCACCCCGTCAAGGGGCAGGACTCAATGGTTGACGGGTCTCATTTCGAGCCGCTCATCAGTTGTCCATAAGCCGTTCAGCCTGTTCTGTCATGTCCTGGCGGTCGAGCGCTGTGCTGTTCGGGCCATCGGGCCCCAGCCCAGCGAGGTACTCGCGCACCGCGGACGTGTCGGGATCACGCTCCAGCCGGAGCGCACGGCGGAATGCCCTGCGCTTGACGGCCAGTTCGTACGCTTCGACGGTCGGTGTGAGCCATGCCCCCCGGCCCGGCATGACTGCCTTCGGATCCGCTACCACGGAGCCGTCACTGTGAGCGACGACACGGAGGAGGGAGGATCGGGTTGCGCGACGACGACTGCCGATGCACGTTCTGACGGCGTCCACTCTACTCCTTGACTCCGACGACCGCGATCCGGCACGCCCGAGGCCTGTCGCCACGAGCGAACCGGATCGCGTCGATGTGGGTGGTGCTCAGTCGTCGCCGTCGAGGATCGAGTCCGGCTGGATGTCGATCCGGGCGCCGGTCAGCTTCGCGGCGAGGCGGGCGTTCTGCCCTTCCTTGCCGATCGCGAGCGACAGCTGGTAGTCCGGCACGAGGGCGCGGACGGCCTTCGTCGAGGCGTCGAGCACGAACGCGCTCGTCACCTTGGCGGGCGACAGGGCACTGGCGACGAACGTGGCGAGGTCGGAGGACCAGTCCACGATGTCGATCTTCTCGGCGCCGAGCTCGTTCGTCACCGAACGCACGCGGGCACCGAGCTCGCCGATGCACGCGCCCTTGGCGTTGACGCCGGGCTCGTTCGCCTTGACCGCCATCTTCGTGCGGTGGCCGGCTTCGCGCGCCAGCGAGGTGATCTCGACGACGCCGGAGGCGATCTCCGGGACCTCGAGGGCGAAGAGCTTCCGGACCAGGCCCGGGTGGGTCCGCGACACGGTGATCTGCGGGCCCTTGTGGCCACGACCGACGCTCGTCACGTAGACGCGCAGACGGGTGCCGTGCGCGTAGGTCTCCCCCGGCACCTGCTCTTCGGGCGGCAGGATCGCCTCCACCGTGCCGAGGTCGACCATCACCATCTTCGGGTTCGGCCCCTGCTGCACGATGCCGGCGACGATGTCGCCTTCCTTGCCGCGGAACTCGCCGAGGATCTTGTCGTCGCCGATGTCACGGAGACGCTGGTTGATGACCTGCTTGGCAGCGAAGGCCGCGATCCGGCCGAAGTCGCTCGGCTGGTCGACGGACTCGCCGATGACGTTGTCGTCCTCGTCGCGCTCGGGCACGAAGACGGACACTTCGCCGGACTTGCGGTCCAGCTCGACGCGGGCCTGAGCGTCGACGGGTTCGTCGTTCTCGGCGCGGTGCTTCTGGTAGGCGGTCAGGATGGCAGATTCGATGATCTGGACGAGCTCGTCGAACGGGATCTCCCGTTCACGCTCCATGAGTCGCAGGACTGCGAGGTCGATCTTCACCGAGGTGCCTCCGTATTCAGATGAGTCACTTCCGCGGATGGGACCGCGCGGAAGCCGTCGTCGATCGTACCGCAGGAATGACGGGAGGCCCGTGGCGGATCCGCCACGGGCCTCCCGTCGGACGTCGGTCGCCGACGCCAGCGCGTCAGATCGCGCGCACCGCCGAGAGCAGTTCCGCGACCGGGACGTCGGACCGCTCGCCGGTGGCCCGGTTCCACAGTTCGACGACACCGTCGGCGGCACCACGGCCCGCGACGACGACGATCGGCATGCCCAGCAGCTCCGCGTCACGGAGCTTGACGCCCGGCGACACCTTCGGTCGGTCGTCGTACACCACGTCGAAGCGCTCGGACTCGAGCTGCGCGACGATCGACTCGGCCAGCTCGTACGCGGTGGCGTCCTTGCCGGTCGCGACGACGTGCACGTCGAACGGGGCGACGTGCTTGGGCCAGGCCAGGCCCTTCTCGTCGTTGTGCGCCTCGGCCAGGATCGCCAGGATGCGGGTCACACCGATGCCGTACGAGCCCATCGTGACGGTCGCGAGCTTGCCGTTCTCGTCCTGCACCTTGAGGCCCAGGGCCTCGGCGTACTTCCGGCCGAGCTGGAAGACGTGGCCGATCTCCATGCCGCGGGCCGTCTCGAGCGGGCCGGAGCCGTCGGGTGCGGGGTCGCCGGCGCGGACGTCGGAGACCTCGGCGACACCGTCGGCGACGAAGTCACGCCCGGCCACCAGACCGGAGACGTGGACACCGCGCTCGTTCGCGCCGGTGACCCAGGTCGTGCCGTCGACCACGCGCGGGTCGACGAAGTACCGGAGGCCGGTGGCGCTGTCGGCACCGAGGACCTGCGGGCCGATGTAGCCCTTGACCAGGCCACGGTGCTTCCGGAAGTCGTCGTCGCCGGCGGCTTCGACCTCGGCCGGGGCGAAGGCCACCTCGGCGCGCTTGAGGTCGACGTCGCGGTCGCCGGGCAGGCCGACCACCACGATCTCCCGCGTGCCGTCGAGGTGCGTGAGGGCGAGGACGACGTTCTTCAGCGTGTCCGCTGCGGTCCACGGCGCGCCGTCACGCGGTGCGACGGCGTTCGCGTGCGCCACGAGCGAGTCGATCGTCGGGGTGTCCGACGCGGGGAGCAGCACGGGCTCGGGCAGGCCGTCGACGGGCTTCGCCTCGGGCACCGGCGTGACGTACGCCTCGACGTTGGCCGCGTACCCGCCGGCGCTGCGGACGAAGGTGTCCTCGCCGACCGTGATCGGGTGCAGGAACTCTTCCGACTTCGACCCGCCCATCGCCCCGGCATCGGCCTTGACGATGACGTACTCGAGACCCAGACGGGCGAAGATCCGCTCGTAGGCGTCCCGCATGACCTGGTAGCTGCGCTCGAGCCCGGCGTCGTCGAGGTCGAACGAGTACGCGTCCTTCATCGTGAACTCGCGTCCACGCAGGAGTCCCGCGCGGGGACGGGCCTCGTCGCGGTACTTGTCCTGGATCTGGAACAGCGTGACGGGCAGGTCCTTGTAGGACGAGTACAGGTCCTTCACGAGGAGGGCGAACATCTCTTCGTGGGTGGGCGCGAGCAGGTAGTCGGAGCCCTTGCGGTCCTGCAGGCGGAACATGCCGTCGCCGTACTCGGTCCAGCGGTTGGTGGCCTCGTACGGCTCGCGCGGCAGGAGGGCGGGCAGCAGGACCTCCTGCGCACCGGCGGCGACCATCTCGTCGCGGATGATGCCCTCGATCTTGGAGCGGACCCGGAGCCCGAGCGGCAGCCAGGCGAAGATGCCCGGCGACTGGCGACGGACGTACCCGGCGCGGACGAGCAGCTTGTGACTCGTGACCTCCGCGTCGGAGGGGTCGTCGCGGAGCGTGCGGAGGAAGAGGTGAGAGAGCCGTGTGACCACGCCGTCAGCCTAACGGCGCAGGGTCACGGCGCGACCCGCCTGTGGACGGCGAGGCCGCGGTGGCGGGCCTGTGCAGGAACGGACGGGAGGCCCGTGGCGGTGTCGCCACGGGCCTCCCGTCCGGCATGGGGTCGCGAGCGACCACCGACCCTTACGAGGTGACGACCAGCGGCTTGCCGGTGCCGGCTGCCGGACCCATCTCGTCGGCGATGCGGTTGGCCTCGTCGATGAGCGTCTGGACGATCTCCGACTCGGGGACGGTCTTGACGACCTGCCCCTTCACGAAGATCTGGCCCTTGCCGTTGCCCGAGGCGACACCGAGGTCGGCCTCGCGCGCTTCGCCCGGACCGTTCACGACACAGCCCATCACGGCGACGCGCAGCGGCACGGTCATGCCCTCGAGCCCCGAGGTGACGTCGTTCGCGAGCTGGTAGACGTCGACCTGCGCACGGCCGCAGCTCGGGCAGGAGACGATCTCGAGCTTGCGTTCGCGGAGGTTCAGCGACTGCAGGATCTGCAGACCGACCTTGACCTCTTGCGCGGGCGGGGCCGACAGGGACACGCGGATGGTGTCGCCGATGCCCTCGCCGAGCAGGATGCCGAACGCCGTCGCGCTCTTGATGGTGCCCTGGAACTCCGGGCCGGCCTCGGTCACGCCGAGGTGCAGCGGCCAGTCGCCGCGCTCGGCCAGCTGACGGTAGGCCTTGACCATGATGACCGGGTCGTTGTGCTTGACCGAGATCTTGAAGTCGTGGAAGTCGTGCTCCTCGAACAGGGAGGCTTCCCACACGGCCGACTCGACGAGCGCTTCGGGGGTGGCCTTGCCGTACTTCTGCATGAGGCTCGGCTCGAGCGACCCGGCGTTGACGCCGATCCGCAGGCTGACCCCGGCAGCCTTGGCAGCCGCGGCGATGGCACCGACCTGGTCGTCGAACTTCCGGATGTTGCCCGGGTTCACGCGGACCGCGGCACACCCGGCGTCGATGGCCTGGAAGACGTACTTCGGCTGGAAGTGGATGTCCGCGATCACGGGGATCTGGGACTTCTTCGCGATGATCGGCAGCGCGTCGGCGTCGTCCTGGCTCGGCACGGCGACACGGACGATGTCACAGCCGGAGGCGGTCAGTTCGGCGATCTGCTGCAGGGTCGCGTTGATGTTCGTGGTCGGCGTCGTGGTCATCGACTGCACGGACACGGGGGCGTCGCCACCGACCAGGACCTTGCCGACCCGGATCTGCCGGGACTTGCGACGAGGGGCCAGGGTTTCGGGGGCCTTCGGCATTCCGAGGTTCACTGCGGGCACGTCCCGAACTCTACGCGCTCGTCCGGACAGCGCGGTCCGCGCGGACTCAGGCTCGGCCGGTGCCCAGGATCGCGGCGACGGTCAGACCCGTGTCAGAGCGTGTCGACGACCGTGATGAGCGGGGCGTACAGGCGCATCGCGTCGAGTGCCCGGGCGTGGTCGACGTCGCTCGCGCCGCCACACGCGTCGGCGACGACCGTGACCCGGACGCCGGCATCCGCGGCCGCCAGGGCGGTCGACAGGACGCAGCAGTCCGTCGAGACACCCGTCAGCACGAGGTGCGTGTCCGCTCCGGTGCCGGTCACGGACTGGAGGCTCGTCCCCCACTTCCCGAAGGTCGGCTCGGTCACGACGGGGACTGCTCCCGCCGCCGGCAGGTCGCCTGCCGCGAGTGCGGCGAACGGCTCGGTGAGTGCGTACAGGTCGTCCTCGTCGGGGACGAGCGCGAACGGCCAGTCGCGGTAGTACGGCACCCACGCTCCGGTCGGCCGGGCGGGAGCGACGAACCGGGTGAGGACGGTGCGGCCACGGAACCGTGGCAGGAGCCGTTCGATCGCCACCGAGGCATCGGCGAACCGTGGCGCGGCCCAGGGGCTGTCGCCGGTGAACACCCGCTGCATGTCGATGACGACCAACCAGGCACCCGCCGTGTCGTCACCGTCGCCCGTGCCGGCGTCGTCGAGCGTGTCGACACCGTCGACCGCGCCGGCGTCGTCGACCGTGTCGACCGACGCGGTCACGGGCGGAGCTCCGCGTCCGGCACCCGGGACACCGGTTCGGTGACCGGCATGGCCTCCTGGCGCCGGACCGCCCGACCGCCGAACAGCAGCGTTCCGAGGAACCCGACGACCAGCGCCACCAGGACCCCGAGGTTCGCGTACGCCCACGGACCGGACACCCCGCCGAGACCGAACGGGCCGAGCAGGAAGCCCTGCCAGTGCACGAGCTCGGCGCCGGGCGTGGAGTTCGTCACGAGCCCCCACCCGAGCACCGAACCGAGGACGACGAGCGCGATCGCGGTCCACCGCACGCTGCCGTAGCGGCCGCGCGGGGTGTCGAGCTCGTCCTCGGCGTAGGCGCGACGGCGGAGCAGGACGTCGGCGACGAACACTCCGCACCACGCCGCGATCGGCACGCCCAGGGTGATGAGGAACGCCTGGAACGGCCCGATGAAGTCGGTCGCGAAGAACACCACGAACACGGCTCCGGCGACCATGAGCACCCCGTCGACCCCGGCCGCGACCGGTCGTGGGATCCGGACGCCGGCGCTGAGGAGCGCCAGGCCCGAGGAGTAGATGTCGAGGACGGCCCCACCGACGAGGCCCAGGATCGCGACGACCGCGAAGGGCACGAGGAACCAGGTCGGCATCACCGTCACCAGGGCACCGATCGGGTCGGCGGAGATCGCACCGTGCAGCTCCTTCGACGATCCGGCCAGCATCACGCCGATGACCACCAGGACCGCGGGTGCCAGTGCCCCGCCGAACGTCGTCCACCCGACCACGCCGCCGGTCGAGGACGAGCGGGGCAGGTAGCGCGAGTAGTCCGCCGCCGCGTTCACCCAGCCGAGACCGAAGCCCGTCATCACGAGCACCAGGGCACCGATCACGTTCTGTGCGCTGCCGGACGGCAGCGCGGCGAGCGTGCCGAAGTCGATCGAGGGGAACGCCAGCACCACGTAGACGACGGTCAGGACACCCGTGACGACGGTGATCCAGGCCTGCATCCGCATGATCACGTCGAAGCCGGCGATGCCCGCCCCGACCACGAGTGCCGCGACGACCACCAGGGCGACGAGCTTCGTGAGGACGCCGTCGTCCCACCCGAGCGCCTGGAACACGGTCGAGGTCGCGAGCACGGCGAGGGCGGCCAGCGCGGTCTCCCACCCGACCGTGAGGACCCAGCTGAGGAACGACGGCAGCCGGTTGCCGTGCACACCGAACGCCGCACGACTGAGGACCATCGTCGGAGCAGACCCCCGCTTGCCTGCGATCGCGACGATCCCGCACAGCAGGAACGAGAAGACGACGCCGACCACCGAGACCACGGTGGCCTGTGCCAGCGAGATCCCGAAGTCGAGGACGAACGAACCGTACGCCAGACCGAGCACCGAGATGTTCGCGGCGAACCACGGCCAGAACAGCCCGCGCGGTCGGCCCTTGCGTTCCGACTCGGCGATGACGTCGATGCCCTGTCGCTCGACGGCACGGGTCTGGCCTGCTCCGGTCTGGCCGATTCCGGTCTGGCCGATTCCGGTCTGGCCCGCTCCGGCCCGGTCGGCGACGGGCTTCTGCGGGGCCGTCGGGTCTGCGCTCATGGGGTGAGCGTAGTGCGCGAGGACGCCGGTGCGGGCTCCCTGCAGATCCGGTGTCTGCTCCCCGAAGAGCCCGTGCCTGCTACCCGAACAGGTTGACCGGCCGGACGATGTCCGCGTAGATGAGGAGCGCGCTCATGCCGGCGAGCAGCACGACGACGACCATCGTCAGCGGCATCGTCTTCGCCAGGTCGATCGGACCCGGGTCGGCCTTGCCGAACAGGCGGAAAGTCCGGCGTTTCGCGGCCTCCCACAGGGCGCCCGCGATGTGCCCGCCGTCGAGTGGCAGGAGCGGCACCATGTTGAGCACGAACAGGCCGATGTTCAGCGACGCCAGCAGCCCGAGGATCGTGTACACCTTGTCGACCACGGGCACGCCGCTCATCGACGAGACGGTCCCGATCGCCCGGCCGACCCCGACGACCGACACCGGGCTGTCCTGCGAGCGGGCCTGCGAACCGAAGGCTGCGTTCCAGACCGCGACCAGGCGCTGCGGCAGGTCGATGATGAGGTGCGCCGACGCGCCGATCTGGGCGCCCGTCGCGGGCAGCACCGCCGCCGGGGACTGCCGGACCAGCGTCTGCCCGATGCTGACGCCGACCACACCCACCCGCTGGGTCTTCGTCGTGCCGTCGCTGTTCTTCGCGACCGTCCCGTCGGCCGTGTAGACGTCGCGGGTGGCGAGTGCCGGCGTGACGCGGAAGGTGCGCTCGGTGCCGTCACGCTCGACGACGACCGGGACGGCCTTGCCGGCGGACCGCTGGAACGTGTCCGAGACCTGCGTGATGGTCGGGTTCCGCACGCCGCCGACGGACAGGACGACGTCGCCGGACCGGAGTCCGGCCTCCTTCGCGGGCGAGACGGCGTCACCGTCGGCGCACGTCGTCCGCGCGCTGGTCGGCAGGACGCAGTCGACGCTCGAGGTGAAGGTCGTGGTCGGCGCGCCGAACCCGACGAGCAGGATCCCGAACAGGACGATGCCGATCACCAGGTTCATCGCCGGACCGGCGACCATCACGATGATCCGCTTCCACGGCGTCAACCGGTAGAAGGCCCGCGAGTCGTCGCCACCCGACTCGGCGATCTGCTCCGCGCTGGCCGCCCGGGCGTCCTGTACGAAGGCCGAGTACATGCCGGTGTTCGTGATCTCACGGCCAGAGGCTCGGGGCTTCAGCATGCCCACCATCGAGATGTAGCCGCCGAGCAGGATCGGACGGATGCCGTACTCGGTCTCGCCACGTCGGAAGGACCAGACCGCCTTGCCGAAGCCGAGGGAGTACTGGGTCACCTTGACGTTGAACAGCTTCGCGAAGGCCAGGTGGCCGAGCTCGTGGAGGCCGATCGACACCAGCAGACCGATGATGAAGACGACGACGCCGAGGATGAAGAGCAGGACGGTTCCGACGGTCACCGGCAAAGAGTACGGGACGCTGGCCATGACGGAGCCGTACGCGGGCTGGGTGGTGATGTGAGCCTCCCGAGCGGTGTGGCCCTGGAGGGCGGAGCCGCCCGCGTGAGCGTTCCCGGCCGGGAGGCGCGGATCACGCCGTGCGCGACAGGATGCGGTCCGCGGTCTGCCGCGCCCACCGCTCCGCGGCGAGGACACCGTCGAGCGACGGCTCCCCCGCGGCGTGCTCGTCGACCACCCGCGCGACCGTGTCGACGATGTCGAGGAAGCCGATCGCGCCCGCGTGGAACGCGGCGACGGCCTGCTCGTTCGCCGCGTTGAAGACCGCCGGGAACGTCCCGCTGAGGACACCGACACGCTTGGCGAGGTCCACGGCACCGAAGGCCTGCGTGTCCAGCGGCTCGAACGTCCAGGTGCTCGCCGTCGTCCAGTCGAGCGGTACGCCGACGTGCGGCACACGGTCCGGCCACGCCATCCCGAGCGCGATCGGCAGGCGCATGTCCGGCGGCGAGGCCTGCGCGATCGTGGAGCCGTCGACGAACTCGACCATCGAGTGCACGATCGACTGCGCGTGCACGGTGACGTCGATGCGGTCGTAGGGGACGCCGAACAGCAGGTGCGCCTCGATGACCTCGAGTCCCTTGTTGACGAGCGTGGCCGAGTTCGTCGTGACCACGAGGCCCATGTCCCACGTCGGGTGGGCCAGCGCCTGCGCCGGCGTGACGTCGGCCAACTCGTCGCGGGAGCGGCCGCGGAACGGACCACCGCTGGCGGTCAGGACCAGGCGTCCGACCTCGGCGTCGCTGCCGGAGCGCAGCGCCTGCGCGATCGCGGAGTGTTCGCTGTCGACCGGGACGATCTGCCCGGGAGCGGCCGCCGCCTGGACGAGCGGACCGCCGACGATCAGGCTCTCCTTGTTCGCGAGCGCCAGGGTCGCGCCGGTCTCGAGGACCGCGAGGGTGGGGCCCAGGCCGACCGAGCCGGTGATGCCGTTCAGCACGACGTCCGCCTCGACGCTCCGCACCAACCGTTCGGCGTCGGCGGACCCGAGGGCGGTCTCGCGGACCCCGAACCGGGCGGCCTGCTCGGCGAGGGCGGTCGCGTTGCTGCCGGCCGTGAGACCGACGACCTCGAAGCGGTCGGGGTTCCGCTCGATGACGTCGAGGGCCTGCGTGCCGATCGACCCGGTGCTGCCGAGGAGGACGACACGGCGGCGGGTGGTGCTGGGGCTCATGGGGGAAACCTACCGGGAGCGCGTTGCTGCCGCCGCGCCCCGCACGACGAAGGGCGGGTGGTGCGTCGAGACGCACCACCCGCCCTTGCCGTCCGGCAGGTCAGCCCTTGGCGAGCAGATCGACCACGAACACCAGGGTCGCGTTGGCCGGGACGCCCGAGCCCTCTGGCGGAGTGGCACCGTAGCCGTCTTCCGGGGTGACGACGATCATGACCTGGGAGCCGACCTTCTGGCCGACCAGACCCTTCACGAAGCCGGGGATCAGACCGCTGTTCGAGATGGTGAAGGTCGTCGGGGAGCCCTTCGACCACGAGGAGTCGAACTCCTTGCCGCCCTTGTAGAGCACGCCCTTGTACTGGACGAGCGCGGTGTCGCCGTCCTTGATCGTGTCGCCGTCGCCCTGCTTGATGACCTCGGCCGTGGTCTTCGTCGGAGCGGCCGTGTCGGGGATCGTGATCGTCGGCTCGCCGTTCGCGGCGTCCTTGACGGTCGGCAGCTTCGGGTCCTGGTCCTTCGGCGTGCCGGTCGACTTGGTCGGCGTCTGCTCGACGACGTCCGCGACGACGACGATGGAGCCGGTCGTGTTGAAGCCGAGTGCCGCTGCCTGACCGACCACGGCCACCCGGTCGCCGACCTTCGCGCACGACAGGATGGCGCCGAAGCCGGTGCCACCGACCGAGAGCACCTGCGGGTTGCCCTGGTCGAAGCCGACCGTGACGAGGTTCTTGGCGTCCTTCGCGCTGTACGCCGTGTACGCGACCTGCACGAAGTCACCCTTCGACAGGGACGCGCCCGAGCCCTTCACGACGCGGGTGGCCTGCGGCGGGTCGGCCGTCAGCCCCTTGTCGAACGTGACCTTCGGCGCTGCCGAACCACCGACCGATCCGGTGGCCTTCACGGAGTCCGAGGCCTTGCCGGGCTTCGGGCACGAGGTGATCGGCGTCGGGGTCGAGCTCGGGGCGGAGGTGGCCGATGCCGAGGGGTCCGACGAGCCGGAACCGGAGCAGGCCGCGAGGCCGAGGATCACGGCGGGCACGAGGGCGAGGGGGAGCAGACGGAGACGCTTCACACGGGTCATCCTGCCGCACTCACTGATGCGTCGGCTCCGAGGACGGTGATCTCGGCCTCGTGGTGGACCGGGAACGCGACCGAGCGGGCGATGAAGCACAACCGGTTCGCCTCGGCGTGTGCGGTGCGGGCGTCGTCGACACGGTCGGGCTCCGTGATGGTCACGACGGGCCGGAGGAGGACCCCGGTCAGTTCCCCCGAGCCGTCGCGGTGCACATCGAGACTCGCCGTCGCGCGGTCCTGGTAGTCGACCACCGTGATGCCGAGCGTCGACGCGACGTACAGGTAGCTCATCAAGTGGCACTGGCTGAGGGCGGCCAGGATCATCTCCTCCGGGTTCCAGCGATCGTGGTCGCCGCGGAAGGTCGGGTCGGCGCTGCCGAGGACGTCGGGCTTGCCCGCCGCGCTGATGACGTGGTCGCGACCGTAGTCGCGGTACCCGCTCGTCCCGGTCCCCCGGTTGCCGGTCCAGCGCACGGACACCTCGTAGGAGTGGTCGGTCATGGGCGGTCCCTTCGTCACGGTGAACGGTCCGGTGGTCGGTAGGCTCGCCGCATGAGCGTGGCCCCCAGCACCGACCGTCATCCTCTCACCGCCGACGGGTCCGTCGAGCTGGCGGTCCTCGACCGTTCCGGCTTCGACGAGAGCCGTCACATCGGCGCGGCGGTGGTCGTCAACGCCGACGGCACCGTCGTCGACGCGGTCGGGGACGTCACGGCGAGCATCTACCCCCGCTCGACCATGAAGCCCTTCCAGGCACTCGCGATCCGCCGTGCCGGGGCGCTCTTCGCCGGCGACGAACTCGTGATGACGACGGCGAGTCACGCGGGGACCCCGTCCCACCAGTCGCTGGCACTGCGGATGCTCGAACGCTTCGACCACGTCGAGGACGACCTGGGCTGCCCGCCGGACCTGCCCTTCGACCGCGAGACCGCGCGCGGCATGGACGGCCCACGGCGCCTGGCGATGAACTGCTCCGGCAAGCACGCCGGGATGCTCGCCGCCTGCCGCGTCCACGGCTGGGACGCGGCGACGTACCTGGAGATCGACCACCCGCTCCAGCGTGCGGTCCGCAGCACCGTCGAGGACTTCACCGGCGAGGTCGTCGACGTCGTCGGCACCGACGGGTGTGGTGCGCCGGTGTTCCCGCTGACGCTCACCGGGCTGGCACGGGGCATCGCCGGTGTCGTCGCCCGGGCAGACGACGACACCGCTGCGCTGACCGACGCCGTCCTGGCGAACGCGTGGGCGATCGACGGCGTGGGCCGGGCGAACACCGTGACGATCGAACGGCTCGGCGTCCTGGCCAAGCTCGGGGCCGAGGGCGTGATGGTGATGGGTGTGCCGCAGGGGCCCGCCGTCGCCGTCAAGGTGCTGGACGGGTCGCTCCGTGCCGGCACCCTGGCAGCGCTGACGCTCCTGGTGCGCAACGGGCTGGTCGATGCCGAGGCCGCCGACGAGGTCCTCGCCGCCACCGGCGAGCGGGTGCTCGGCGGCGGCGTGCCGGTGGGTGCCGTCCGCGCCGGAGCTGGCCTGCGCTGAACCAGGACCGGCGCCCGACGCTGCCCGGGAACCGGCTCGGCACCGTCGGTGCGGCGCGGTCGGTCGGTCCGTCGCGGTCGGTCGGCCCGTCGCGGTCGGTCGGCTCGGCGATGACGCTCGTCCGTGGGGCCGTCCGGGTGGTGCTGGTCGGGCCGAGGAGCCGGGCGGTCGGGCACGACGAGCAATGGCAAGGTCGGACGCATCGTGACCCCGACGGGGTCCATGGATCCGTCGGCCAGGCGTCGTCGGAGACGACATCCGTAGCGCGTCACGTCGACGACGGCGGTGCAGCAGCGGGGTGCGGTCGTCGTGCTCGGTACGAGCACCACCGAGGCGGTCCGGTGTCCCTCGGGATCGAGGAGGACGGCGGCGCCGGTGCCGTCCGGCATGCCGCTGCGGACGATCCGCTGCCCGAGCAGAGCGGTGTCCGCCGCGACTCGGAGCGACGTCGCCGAGGCCTGCGGGTAGACAGTGCTGCGCTCCGCGGGCCTGGCTCGGAGCTGGTCGAGCTGGTCCACCAAGCCGGTGAACACCGCGCGCGCGAGCGCACCGGTGCCACAGACGACGACGCCGTCGGACGGGTCGGCGCGGACGAGTCCGCCGCCCAGGGTCCGGCCGATCAGGACCTCGCCGTCCGCTGCGGACTCGGGGACCCGGTCGAGCTCGGCCATCCCGTCGAGTTCGGGGTCGAGTTCGGGCTCGAGTTCGGGCTCGATTCCGCTGCCGTGTCCGCGTGCGTGTCCGTCTTCGATCGCCCGAGGGATGACGACCGCCGCCGGACTGCCGCCCGTTCGTGGCGCACGTACCACCACCGCGACGAGGAGACAGACCGCGGCAGCCACGCAGAGTCCCGGCACGCTGCCGACCGGCACGACCAGCATCCCGACGGTGATGACGACCGCCACCACGACGGCCACGCGACGTGCTGCACGAGGTTCCATGCCCCCATCACATCGGGAAGCAGACGCTCACCGCCGGGTCGCCGTGCGGACTGTGGAGAACCAGACGGTGGCGTGTCACGGTGCAGGAAGGCGCCCCGGTGTCACTGCAACAGGAAGAACTGCTCCCCCACGTCGACGCGGGCTCCGCGCTCGACCCGGTAGCGCCGACCCGGCTCGCACCGGCGGATCGACCCGTCGATGTGGCGGATGACCGTGCCGTTGCCCGAGTAGCGGTCCGACACCCAGAGGTCGTCGCCGTCACGCCCGAGTTCCAGGTGCGTCTTCGACACCGACTTGCCGGGGTCGCGGATCGTCAGCAGCTCGTCGAAGTGCTCCTCCGGCTCCGGGCGTGGCAGCCGCCCGAGCAGCGCGGAACCGTGCACGCCGAGGCGTTCGCCCGTGCTGAAGTGCAGCAGGAACGGGGCGTGTTCGGGCTTGCGCGACACGATGCGCGTCGCCTCGACGTCCTCGTCGTCGTCCTCCTGGAGTGCGGCGTCCGACGGCGCTTCGTCGGCCGGCGCGACCTCGGGAGCCTCGTCGGCGTGCGGGACGGGCGGGAGTGGAGCGGCAGTCGGTGCGTCATCGACCGTCGACGTCGTGGGCGGTGGCGTCACTGGCCGGGGCGACTCGGGCGGGAGCGGTGCGGCCCAGGTGAGGTGGGCCTCCTGGGCGGCATCGGCGCCGCCTCCGGCGTCCTCCTGCCGGTCGGAGTTCGTCTCGGGCTCGTCGGCGACGGGAGCGTCAGCGGTGAGCTCGTCCGCGGCGGGTTTGTCCGACTCCGGCTGGCCGGCGGGCTCGTCGTCAACGTGCTCGTCGTCCACTTGCTCGTCGGCCTCAGGCTCGTCGGAGGCCGCGTCATCGACGACCGGCCCGTCGACAACGGGCTCGTCAACGGTCTCGTCGCCGACCGGTTCGTCGACACCGGACCCGTCGGCAGCGTGGTCACCGTCGCCGTCGCCGTCGGTGAGCTCGCGTGCGTCGGAGACGGCGCTGCGGAGTGCGTCCTCGTCGGCCGCCCAGTCGGGCCGGGTGAGCGGCAGCGGCATCACCGGACCGGTGAAGGCCGCGGTGACCGCGGGCCGGACGGAGCCACACTCCTCGCAGAAGATGTCGTCGGGTTCCAGGGTGTGCCCGCAGACGTGGCAGGTCGCGCTCTGGCTTCCCGGCGCGACGAGCGGAGCGGGGCGGGGCGCGCGGCGTTCGACGACGGGCTGGAACGCCGCGGTGTCGCCGGGTCGGGGTGCGTCGTCGAACGCACCGGCGTCGGGCGCACCCGGGGTGCTGGCGTCGGCGTCGGTCGACGAGGACACGTCGGTGACCGCAGCGGACGGGGCGCGACCGATCCACCAGGACGGTCCGGCCGGCGGCGCTGCCGGGGTGGACTGCGGTTCCCAGACCGGGACGGCGGCGGATCCGGTGCCTTCCGTGTCAGCGGACTGCTGCCCGGCGGACTCTTGCCCGGCGGACTGTCGCTCTGGGGGTGCCCAGGCGGCCGTGCGCTGGACCTCCGGGTCGTCCTGCGGTGCGACGTCCTCGGCGGGGAAGGCATCCGGGTCGAGCGTCGGTTCGGCAGGCACCTCGGCTGCCGTCGTCTGCGCTGCGGCCGGGCGGCCGGTCCAGTCGCCGAGACCCGTGCCGGCACCGTGGACGTGGGTCGGCGCACTGCGCGGCGTGAGGTCCGCCGCGTCCGGCTCAGGAGCGGGACGGTTGCGGTCGGCGCCGGTCAACCAGGCCCGGGTCGCGGGGTCCAGCGTGGACTCGGGGAGCCACGCGTCGTCGGCGGTCTCCGGTGCGCGACCGTGCGCGTCGGGCTGCTGCAGCGGCGGCGGTGTCGACCGGTCCACGGCTTCGAAGGGTGCAGTGCGGCGAGCTGCCGAGGTCGTGACGGCTCGTCCGCACTCACCGCAGAAGATCGCTCCGTCCGGGAGCGCCGATCCGCAGTGTTCGCATCTGATCACAGGGTGCCTCTGTCCTCGTCCGGCCGTCCGCGAGGTGCTTCCGGCCTCGGGACATCGTAGTCACCGCCGATCAGAGCAGTCTCCGCGCGCCAGCGGAGGCAGCCGCAGCACCCAGGCCCACCGTCACCGACGGAACGAGCGCAACGACCGGAACGATCGCAGCGAGGTCGCCGCACGGAACCGGGCACGTCGATCGCGGCCGGCGCGCAGTGCGGTGATCGCCGCGTCCACCGCAGCCCACGTCCGGTCGGCACCGGCACGGTCGACGTCGGCCGGACCGAAGACCGCCGCATCGGCATCGGCCGCGATCGCTGCACCGGCGTCCCCGGGTGCGGCCTGACCGACCTCTCGGCGGGTGGCGGACGGGTCGACGTCGTGACCACCGTCGAGCAGGGCGTCCCGGTACTCGTCCCACGCACCGACGACCCGGGCCCGCGCCTCCGGTGCTCGACGGCGCCGTCGACGCCGGAGCCGCTTGGCCGAGACGACGGCGGCGATCGGCAGCAGCACGAGCGCCAGGAGCCCGAGGACCCCGAGCGCCCACGGCAACACCGCGAGCAGGATCTGCAACCACAGTGGCTGCGACGGCGGGGTGTCCCGGTCGGTCTGCGGCGGCGTCTGCTGGTCCTGGTCGAGCTGTTGGGCCGGGGGCGGCGGCACGACGGTCTCGGGCCGCGTCACCGGCTGCGGCGTCTGGTCGGACTCGTCCGGGATCTCCCGGACGACCGGGTTGGGGTCGAGCATGACCCAGCCCCACTGCGCCGTGTCCACCTCGATCCGGGCGGTGACGTCGGAGCCGCGGAACGTGGTCCGCCCGCCCGTCAGCTGGCCATCGGCGCCCGCGGCTTCCTGATCACCCGAGTCGCCGCCGGGCGTGAACCCCAGGACGACGCGCGCGGGGAACCCGATCTCCCGTGCCATCAGGGCGGCGGCGACGGCGTACTGCTCCTGGTCCCCCACCATCGGCGTGGCGGTGAGGAGCTGCGTGATCCGGTCGGCACCGTGACCGCTCCGGCTGGGACGGTCGTCACCGACGCCGTGACTGACGTACCCGGTGCGCCGCAGCGCCTGCAGCGCGGCGAGCAGTTGCGCTCCGTCGCTCGTGTCCGCGTCGGTGTCGGCGCGGACGGCGTCCTGCACCGCGTCCGGCACCGCGCGCGGTGTCGGGACGGCGGCGTCGCCCGGCCGGGCGTCGGTCAGCTCGTCCTGGGTCGGTTGGTCGGGGACCACGGCGGACAACGTGTACCGCGTCCGGTCGGTCACCCCGTCGACGAGGGCGGCGGTGCCGGTGGAGCGGTTGTAGAAGAAGGCGGTCCGCTCACGGTCCGCGTCCGGTCCGCGGAACGCGACCGACGTCAGGTCACCGACCGTGGGCAGCCAGACGCCCCGGTACCCCTGGACCGTGACGGCGACGTCGACGGCGGTCCCCCGTACGTCGCGGGTGTCCACCGCGGTCGGGACCCGCTCGAAGGACCCGGACGCCGAAGCGCCGTCCGGACCTCCGACGCGGTAGACGACGCCGTCGTAGGTGTCCAGGGTCGCGATCCGCACGAAACCGTCGGCGGGCAACCCGGTGACGGTGAGTTGGGGCTCGTCGGCTCGGCCGGACTCCTCGTAGGCGCGGAACCCGCTGAGCGGGCTGACCTGGTCGCGCGGGTCGAAAGGCTTCACGACGTCCGTGCGGGCGACCGTGCGCGCTCCCGACGGGGGCGCGACGAGACCGAGTCCGGTGGCGACGACGGCGGCCGCGGCGATCGTCGCCGTGCCGACCAGCGCCGGCCGGACCACCGCCCGCACGATCGGCACGCGGGCTCCCGTGGTCGCCGCGACGGTCGCCGCGCGCCGGAGGTGCCGGACGGTCAGCGCCCACACGAGCGCGACCCCGGCGAGCAGGACGCCGAGCCAGACGGACGTCTCGAGCCGCGTCGGTCCGAACACGGTGCCGGTGACGAAGAGCGCGAGCGCCGGCAGGCTGGCGAGCTCCGGACGGGAGGCGCGGGTCGCGATGCTCACGCCGACGACCGTCACGAGGAGGACCGACACGAAGTACGGCACGAGGAGCGCCTCGTACGACCCGACCGGCAGGGTGATCGTCAGGAGGCGCCGCCACCCGAGGGCGACTCCGCTGACGAGCTCGACCAGTCCGGGCAGCGTCGGCAGCGGGCCATCCGCCGCGCCGGGCACGGCAGCGGGGACGCCGGTGGCCGCGAAGCCGACGACGGTCGCGATCGACACGACCGAGGCCGGGAGGCGCATCCCGGCTCCCAGCAGCGCCACCACGGAACCGACGACCACGGCCGTGACCCCTGCGGTCACCATCGCGGTGTCACGGTGGATCGGCCACCACGCCGTGCTCGCGAGTGCCACGAGGAGCCAGACGGCCAGCGTGCCCGCGACCAGACGCAGCGGCGACACCCGACGTCGCCGGGCGCCACGCGCGCCCGACCGGGGCGCGGAGGACGGTGCCGCGTTCGGTGCAGTTCGGCGCTCGTCGATGCTCATGCGCTGACCGACCGCTGCAGGGCGTGGCGGAGGTCCTCGAGGTACCCGACCGTCATGACCGTCAACGCGCCGACCCGGACGGACCGGGGCACGGCCTCCGGTTCGCAGACGACGGCGACGACCTCGACCCCGACGGGGAACCGCGAGGCGGCGAGCCGGAGGGCCGGCACCGCGACGGTCGAACCGACGACCAGGAACGCGACGGAGATGCCGGGGGTGTCCCGACCGGCGATGCGCGCGACCTCGGCGATCGGCAGACAGGCGTCGGCCAGCCCCACCCGGGCGAACGCATCGAGCAGCCGGGTGGGGGTGACGGTCGGCAGCGGACGCACGGCACGGACGGCACGCTTGGCGAACTCCGGGGTGCGTTCGGAGACGACGACGGTGACCTCGCGGCCGTCCCGGACGGCACGGGCGCCGAGCGACGCGGCGACGCTCACCGCGAGTTCGAACTCGTCGTCGTCCGCGAACTCGGCGCGGGCGATGCCGAGTGCGACGACGAGGTGTGAACGCCGGGTGTCCTCGAACTGCCGCACCATGAAGGCTCCGGTCTTGGCGGTCGACTTCCAGTGGATCGTCCGGGGGTCGTCGCCCGGCATGTACTCACGGATCGCGTGGAAGGCGATGTCGGCCGGCGAGAGGTCGGTCGTCGCTTGCCCCTCGAGGTCGCGGACCAGCCCGGTGCTCGTCGACGGGATCGCGATCGTCCGCGGGTGCACGATCACCTGCTCGCGAGCGGTCCAGACGACCTCGCGGCGCACCAGGCCGACGGGGTCGGCACGGACGCCGGTCACCGGTCCGACATCGAGGACGCCCCGGCGGACGGTCGGGACCGCGACGTGCTGTTCGAAGGTCGCGCGGGGCGCCACAGTCGGGATCGTCACGTCGACGAGCCCGGTGCCGACCGGCACCTCCACCGTCGTCGGGACGGTCGGGAGGCGCGTGGGGTTCTCCGCGGTGACGGTCACGCCGGCCTCGTCCCCCACCACCACCCGGTGCTGCGGTGGGGTCATCCGGATGAGCAGGCGGGACCGGCCGAGGAGGGCGACCGCCGCCACCACGACGAGGACCGCTCCCGCCCACCCGACGACGACGACCTCCCGGAGCCCGGCGCGGTACCCGGCGACGAACGCGACGACGGTGAGGACGGCCACGATCCACCCGAGCGGTGTCACGACGGAAGCGACCTCGCCCCAGGCACGGCGGACGAGCCTCCCGAGCGAGCGCCAGGCGCGGACCACGCCGACCACCGCGTCGGCGGCGACGTCCTCACGGTCACCGACGAGGCGGGTCCGGACGTTGGTGAGGCCGACGACCGTCCCGGTGCGCTCCTGCACGCCCGCGCGACGCGACCGCGTCGCGACCGGACGACGGGACCGCGTGTCGGCGGGACGGCGGTCCGTCACCGTGGGACCCGGTCGGCCGGCGGTGGCGTCTCGACGAGCAGCTGCGCGACCACGCTCGAGGCGCTGACGCCGTCGAACTCGGCCTCCGGGTCGAGCACCATGCGGTGGGCGAGGACCGGCTCGGCGAGGGCCTTGACGTCGTCGGGTGTGACGTAGTGCCGTCCGGTGACGGCTGCGAGGACCCGGCTGGCGCGCATCAGGCCCATCGCGCCGCGGACGCTGACACCGAGTCGGACCTCGTCGGCGGCGCGGGTGCCGTCCACGAGTCGAGCGACGTAGTCGGCGATGACGGGGTCGACGTGCACGGTGCGGGCGAGCGCGGCCATCTCGGTGACGGTCGCGGCGGGGACGACGCTCGCGACCGGGACGGCGGCGGACGGCGCCGCGGACGTCTCGAGGATCCGGACCGTCGCCGCGTGGTCCGGGTAGCCGATGGACGTCTTCATGAGGAAGCGGTCGAGCTGTGCCTCGGGCAGCCGGTAGGTCCCGGCCTGCTCGATCGGGTTCTGCGTCGCGACGACCATGAACGGCTGCGCCAGTCGGTGGGTGACTCCGTCGACGGTGACGGCGGACTCCTCCATCGCCTCGAGCAGGGCGGACTGGGTCTTCGGACTGGCGCGGTTGATCTCGTCGGCCAGCACGATGTTCGCGAACACCGGACCGCGGTGGAACTCGAACTCTTGCGCCCGCTGGTCGTAGACGCTGATGCCGCTGATGTCGCCGGGCAGCAGGTCGGGGGTGAACTGGATCCGGTTCGTCGACCCCTGGACGCTCTGGGCGAGGGCGCGCGCCAGGCTGGTCTTGCCGGTGCCGGGGACGTCCTCGAGCAGCAGGTGTCCCTCGCTGAGCATCGCGGTGACGGCGAGCCGGATCACGAACGTCTTGCCGAGGAGCACCTGCTCGACGTTCGACACGATGCGGCCGGCGACGTCGGCGAACCGGGTGGCTTGCTCCGGGGTCATGCTCATGCGGGTGTCGTTCCTTCTGTCGTGGGGACGGCGTGGTCGGTGCCTGCGGTGCTCGGGGCGCTCAAGGGGCTCGGGGCGCTCGTCGTGCTCGCGCTTCGCGGTGTCACGGTGTCGGCTGGCTCGGGTCGCCGGAGCCGGGCGCCGGCGCCGGGTCTGCCGGCGCAGGGTCCGCGGGGGCGGGGTCCGGGGGCGGGTCCGCTCCCGCGACCTTCGCCGCCGCCGGCGACTTCTCGTTCGTCGCCGAGTAGCGCGGGTCGGCGTCCAACTGGACGGCGACGAGGACCCGGACGAACCGAGCGCCGGTCGGTGCGGTGGGGGCGGTGCCGCCCGACTGCCAGGTGTCGGACGCCTTCGCGTCGATCGGGACGGTGCCAGCGGCGTCGCTGTACCACCGTGCCGTGTACGTGACGCTGACCCCGGCCCCGACGTCGGGGCCGGTGAGGGCGATCCGCGTACCCTCTTGCGCGCCGGTCACCGTGCTCGCGGTGTCGAACGCGGCGACGGTCCCCGACCAGGAGGCGTCCTTGCCGGTGCAGAAGAAGTCGCCGGGTGCGCCGCACGCCTGCAGGGTGACGGTGGCTGCGGCGTTGCGCGCGCCGCCACCGGGCACGCCGGTCCACGCCTGACCGGGCTGCAGGGTGACGACCGACACACCGGTCTGCAGGCGGTAGTGGTCGACGTCCGACGCCGGAGCGGTGACCCGGACGTCGGCCTGGTTCGCCGTCGCCCCGGGGACGACCGCGACGGTCGGCGAAGCGGTACCACCGGGCGTCTCGTAGGCGACCGCGCTGGCGGAGGCGACGTTGCAGAACAGGCCGTTGTCGGACACGACCGCGTAGCGGACACCACCGCCGCCGACGCCCGAGTCGGTCGTGCCGGACTGCGCGCCGAGCGACGTCTGGCCCGCCAGCGCGGCGCAGGTCGGGCTCGTGCCGGAGGCGATCCGGTAGACCCGGTAGGTCGGTCCCGCTCCCCCGGCACCGTCGGCAGGCGACCAAGTGATCGTCACGGTCGACTTGCCCTGGTCGTCCGGCTGGTCGCCGGTGACGGCCCGGACGTCCTGCGGCGGTCCGGGGACCCCGACGGCGGTGCCGGACGCCGTCGAACTGTTCCACTGCACCGCCGTGCCGTCCCGGGCCGCGTCGTTGCGCGGGGAGACCGTCACGACGTAGACCGCACCACTCGTCGCGCCGCTGAAGGACGTGGTCGTCGCGGTGCCGGTCCGTTTCGTTTCGGTGAGGCCCGGGCCGGCGATCGTCACCGCGTGGTCGTCCACGGCGCTGCCCGTGGCCGGGCGTGGGACCGCGTCCCACGAGACGTCGAGCTGGCCGGGGTTCGTCCGGTCGGGCACGACGGACAACCCGGTCGGTGCTGCGGGGACGAAGTCGGCGCTCATGGTGGCGGACTGCGGCGAGGGCTGCGAGCTCCCGAGGGCGTTCTCGGCCAGGACGCTGAACCGGTAGGACCGGGTCGGGTCGAGTCCGGTGAGCGTGCAGACGGTCGCGGTGCCACAGTCCTTCGCGACGCCGCCGGTCCCCGTCACGCGGTACCCGGTGATCGACGAGTTGTTCGCTCGCGGGGTGGACCAGCTCAGCGTGATCTGCCCGCCGGTCTCGGTGCCGGTCCGGGTCGGCGTGCCGGGGGCGTCGGGGACGTCCTGCACCGAGACCGTCACGTCGCCCCACACCGACCGGTCGGCGTCGCCCGTCGCGTCCGCGACCCGGTACTGCAGGTGCGTGTCGACCGGTTGCGCGTCCGCCGCGACACCCACCCGGAGGCGTGACCGGTCGGCGCTCGGGGTGACGGTCACACCGGCGGGGATGCCACCCGCGAGACCCCGGATGTCGATGACCCGCAACGGCTGGCCCGGGAAGGGGTTCGTCTGTCCGTCGTTGGCGAGGACGTCGATCGTGGTCGAGGTCCCTCGTCGCACGACGGCGCTGTCCGGCCCGGGCTGGACCAGCGGCCGGGTGGACGCGACGACCTCGACGGTGATCCGTCCGGCCCGGCCCTGGTTCGTGGAGTCGGCGACGCCGACCCCGATGGTGGACCGGGCACCGGGTGCGGTCGAGTCGTCGACGGCGACGGTCAGTCGCTGCCCGGCGATCGTCGCGGTCGTGCCGCCGTCCGGCCGGTCGAGCACGGACCACCGGAGCTCGGGCAGGTCCGCCGGGTACGGGTAGTCGGTCAGCTTGGTGAGGTCGAGCACGCGTCGGTCGCCCGGCTGCATCTCGATCGTCGTGCCGGTCAGGGACGGCGGTTGGTTGGAGCGGGGCGTCACAGTGATCGGCAGCACGAGGGTCGCGACGCGTCCGGCACCGCCGTTCGCCGCGGAGCCGTCCGTCACCTCGAACGAGATCGACGCCTTGCCGAAGTAGAGCTTCGACGACGTGAACTGCAGCGTCGAGTCGTCGAGCACGAGCGAGCCCCCGTCGGCGTGCGTCGCCTTGACAGCCCCTCGGTCCGTGACGGTCGCGGTCTTCCCGCTCGCGGTCACGACGTAGCGCGAGAGCGGGATGCGCACCGTCGACTCGCTCCGGACCGAGACCGCGGGCGCGGTCCGGTCGAGTTGCGGCAGGGCGTCGTCGGATCCGGGGAGGTGGACGAAGCCGTAGGACACCACGTCCGGGTGGTCACGTCGGGTCACCGAGAACGGGATCACCTGCGAGGCGTCGGAGACCCGGATGCTGAGGCGGTCGTCGCTCGTGACGGACGCGGCGTCCCCGTAGCCGCGGACCACGCCGACACGGAGGTCCGCGTCGGTGCCCTCGGCGAAGAAGACGTTGCGGAGGACGTCCACCGTCACGCTCTGCCGTCCGACGACGTCCTGCAGGTCGAGGACGGTGTCGTCGACCTCGGGACGCAGCGGGAGGGCGTCGCGGTCGACGGTCACGGTGACGAAGGCCGTGCTCGTCGCCCCATGTTCGTCAGCCACGGTGTAGGCGACCGCGAAGTCACCACGCCGGGCGGACGCCGGCGGAGTGACCTGCACGGTCTGGCCGCCGACGATCCGCGCGCGGACGTCGGACGCGCCGGGTTCGACCGCGGTGACGGTGAGGCGGCCGCCCTCCGGGTCGGAGTCGTTCTGCAGAACACGGACCGAGACCGAGCCACCGGGGCGGATCGTGACGCGGTCGGGTTCGGCGACGGGCCGACCGGCCTGGTCGGCCCGCGGTGCGATCCCCATCCTGACGGTCCCCGTGGCGCGGGCACCGAGCGCGTCGACGACGGTGTAGGTGAACTCGTCGGTCCCGGCCGAGTAGTCGCCGGCCTCGTAGGTCAGCGAGTCGGACGTGACGTCGGCCACCGAGCCCTTCTCCGGGTTCGACGCGACGCCGACCAGCTGCACGGAATCACCGTCGGGGTCGATCCCGGTGAGCGGCACCGACACACGGACCGACTGCCCGGCGACGACGCGTGCGGTCACGGTCTGCGGCACGGGGGCGCCGTTCGTCGCGCGGTCGCGGTCTCGGACCGACACCGAGACGGTCGCGTCCGCGGTCTGCCCGTCCGGACCGGCGACGCGGTAGGCGGCCGTGTACGTCCCCGGGGTGTTCGGGGCGAGGTAGCGGAGGTGGTCGCCGGAGACGAACAGCAGCCCACCGCCGCGCGGGACGTCCTGCACCAGGTCGGGCCGGAGCGAGATCGCACCGCCCTCCGGCTGCGTGTCGTTCGCCAGGACGTCGATGTCGGTGACGGCGCCGACCCGGACGGTCGCGGTGTCGGGTTGGGCGACCGGCGGCTGGATGCGGTCCGGCTCGGGGATCTCGACGACCGTGATCGTGCCGGTGGCCGTCGCCAACCCGTTCGAGACCGTGTACCCGAAGGACACCGGGCCCGCGAGCGGCGCGGTCAGGCTGACCCGGACGATGTGCTGGTCGACCACGTCCGCCTGCACCCCGGAGCCGCTCGGCGGCCCGTCGAGCCCGGTGACGAGGAGGACCCCGCCGGCCGGGTCGAAGTCGGTCGCCGTGACGTCGGTGTCCTTCGTCGAGAGCGTGGTGACGAAGACGGTCTTCGGGGTCGTGACCGGCGCGGCCGAGGCGTCCGGCGGTGCGAGCACGGTGATCCGGACCACGCCGCTGGCGGTCTTCGTGCCGTCCGAGACCGTGTACTCGAGCTGCCAGTCGCCCGGCGTCCGCGCCTCGACCTCCACCGTCCCGCTGTCGTAGCTCGGCGTCACCGTCAGGCCGCGCGCGGAGGACACGCTCGTCAGCGTGACGGCACCGTTGCCACCGCGGACGTGGTCGAGCGGGTCGACCGTGAACGGCTTGTCGGCGTACCCGCTGACCGGGAACCCCTCGGCCCGGAGCGGCACGTCACCCTGCGCCGCCACCGCCACGGTGACGGATCCGCGGCCGGCGTCGCGGCCGTCGCTGACCGTGACCTGCTGGACCCGGTCACCGGTGCGGCCGCTGTCGTTGCGGTAGTCGAGCAAGCCGTCCGGGGTCGTCGAGGTGTGGTCGCCCTCGGACGGGCTGGCGGACTCGAGGTAGACCGGGTCGCCGTCCGGGTCGATCCAGTCGCCGAGGACGTTCGTCGAGACGTGTCCGCCCCGGACGACGTCGGCCCGGGTGTCGCGGACCTGCCGGGGCGGGGCGTTCTCCGACTCCGGCCGGACGGCCACCCGGACGGTCGCCGTGTCCGACCCGCCGTTGCCGTCGGTGATCGTGTACGGGAACGTCACGACGCCGGAGGCGGCCGCGGGCAGCGAGATCTGCAGCTGCTGGCCGTCCGTCACGATCGCGACGCGCGCGACGCGCTCGTCGACGTCACCCACCTCACTGACGACCAGCGGGTCGCCGTTCGGGTCGTGGTCGTTGAGCAGGACCGGGAGGGTCGTGGTGCGCCCCGGACGAGCGCCCAGGTCGTCGTCCGCCGCGACCGGCGGCGCCTGTTCCTTCTCGACCTCCGGGTCGTCGTCGGACGCACGCTCCTGCTGCTGGTCGTCCTGCTGGTCGACGAGCTGCGCCCAGTTGTCGATGAGCTGGCCGCTCCGTCCGACGGCCCAGGTGCGTCCGCTCTCCGGGTCGTTCGCCACCACGGTGCGACCGTTGTGGACGACCTGGAGGGCGGCGCCTCCCGGCACCCGGTCCAGGTCCTGCACCGCACGGCCGTCGCACGTGTCGACCGCCTGCCCGCTGCTCCAGGCACCGAACGTGCAGCCGTCGTCGGTCCACGGTCGGGCCGCGCGGCCGGACACGGCGAGGGCGGACTGCTGCACGGCCCCCGACGCCGACACCCGGACCAGGCCGGCCGTCCCCGCCACCGTGACGTCGTCGCCGGAGTCGGCGGACTGCTGCAGGGCGGGAGCGGAGCCCACACGGTCCCCGAGGTCGACGGTGCGGCCGTCGACCGAGAGCACGCCGTCGGTGCGGTCGAGGACGGCGAGGTGGTCGCCGACGGTCGCGACCTGGAAGTCGTGAGTGCGGTCCATCCGGACGGTCGCACGGCGTTCGACGGTCGGCGTCGTCCCGAGGGCGACGAGCGAGGCGGTACCGGTCCGGGGCGAGTAGACCGCGACGTGCTCCGTCGAGGCGTCGAAGACGGCGTCGGCGCCGAGGGTGAGCTGCGGGTCGGTCGACGCGTCGAACTCGTCGAGGGAACGGGCCGAGGTGGTCCAGAGCCCGCCGGTGTCCGTGTCGCCGACGACCGCGGTGTCGCCGGCGAACAGGACGGTCGGCGAGCCGGTGGGGAGGGTCACCGCGTCGCCGAGGGTGGCGTCGGCGACGTCGACCCGGGCGACGGTGCCCTTCGTCTGGTCGACGGCGTAGACCATCGACCCGTGCTGCAGCACGGACGTGGCATCCGAGGAGGTCTCCACCGCGGTGTTCAGTTCGAGCACCTGGGGGTTGGCGCGGCCGACGGCACCGTACTGCGCCGAGGGCACCCACACCGTGCCGTCACCGAGGTCCACCCGTTGGGCGTGGTACCCGTTCGAGACGAGGGCAGTGCCGGCGACGACGGCCCCGACCACGACGGCCACCACGGTCGTCACGGTCGCGGAACGCCGGGCGGCGAGCAGCCGCCGGATCACCGGGCTCCGCCGATCGTGCCGCACCGCTCGGCGCTGTCTGCGCCCGTGCGGCCGTCCCGGTTCACCGCGACACGGATGCACTGTTCGACGCCGGCACGTCCGGTCGCGACGAACGTCGTCCCCGTCTGCTGGCTCGTCGTGCCGTCCGCCGTCACGACGAAGGTGTCCCCCTGTCGGAGGCCCGGATCGGTCCACCGGAACGTGACGGTGGACGCACCGGCGGTGGCGCTGAGGTCCGACACCACCGGGACGGCGTCGTCACCGCCACGGGTCAGCACGGCGACGGTCGTCACGGCCAGCGCGAGCACGACGACCGTGGACAGGGCGGTCGCCCACACCAGCGCAGCGCGGGACCCGCGGCGTCCCCGCGCCGTCGAGGCCGACCGGTGCACGGTGCCGACACTCTGCGATGCGCTCGCCACCGAACCGCCCCGCAGGTCGGAGCGGTTCCGACGACGCCGACCAGATCGGGCGACGCTGCCCGCCGCGGCGGCACCGACGGCCGCAATGACGGTCTGCTCGTCGGGACGCGAGGGGGTGGTGACCGCCCAGGCCTCCACCGCGACCTCGGCCGGGGTCTGCGGGAGACCCAACTCGGCCTCGACCTGCTGGAACCCGCGCACGAGTTCCATCACCGTGGACGGGCGGTCGCGCGGCCGACGGGACAGTGCCGCAGCGAGGACTCGTTCGAGCGTGGGCGGGACGTCCGGGCGTCCGGTCGGGCGCGGGCCGCCCTTGTCGATCCGTGCCATCAGGTCCGCGGCGCCGTTCTTCCCGCCCGGGACCTCGAAGGGGCTGCGGCCGGCGAGCAGCGAGTAGACGGTCGCAGCGAGCGAGTAGACCTCGGACTGGATCGTGCCGCGCGACTCGTCGGCGAGGACCTCCGGCGCCGACCAGGGGATGGACATGCCGACGGGCTCGTCCGGGTCGGCTTCACCGAGCGTCGCTGCGATCCCGAAGTCCGACAGCACGGGGTTGCCGTACGCCGTGAGCAGGATGTTCGACGGCTTCACGTCACGGTGCAGGACGCCTTCGCGGTGCGCAGTCTCGAGCGCCGATCCGATCCGCACGCCGACGGAGAGGACCTGGGACACCGGGACGGGTTCTCGGCGGTACCGCTCGCTGATCGACGCCGAGCACAGTTCCATCACGAGGTAGGGACGTCCGTCGGCCGCGACACTCGCCTGGAAGACGGTGAGGATCGAGGGGTGCGTGCTGAGGCGTGCCATCAGGTTCGCCTCACCCTGGAACATCTGACGCACGCGATCGTCGACGACCTCGTCGAGGAGGACCTTCACCGCCACCTTCCGGCGGGGCATGTCCTGCTCGTAGAGGAACACGTCGGCGAAGCCACCGGAGCCGAGGACGTGCACCGGGGTGAAGCCCGGGATCACGGGAGGTGTCGACGGCAGTCGTCGGGCCATGGACGTTCCTTCCCGGCTGAGTGGGTCACGGTACCTCGGTGGGGATGTCCCGGGCCTGGTGGTCCGGATCGGTGCGCTTCGGTGCGCTTCGCCTGCCGCCGAGGTCAGCGGCGCGGGAGCGTGTCCTCGATGTCGTCCGACACTGCCGGGGCCGCGTCGACCTGCAGCACGACGACCGTGACGTTGTCGCGACCGCCGGCGATGACGGCGTCGCCGACCAGGCGTTCCGCGAGCTCCTGCGGGTCGTCGACCTTCGCAGCGATGCGGGAGATGCCGACGTCGCCGATCTCCTTCGTCAGCCCGTCTGAGCAGACGACGTAGCGGTCACCGGTGCGGAGGGGGATGGTCCACCAGTCCGGCTCCGGCGGCTCGCCGAACCCCACCGCGCGGGTGATGACGTTGCTGTCGGGGTGGGACTCGGCGTCCTCGGCCCGCAGGACGCCGGCGTCCACCATCTCCTGGACGACGGAGTGGTCGATCGTCAGGCGCTTCAGCGGGGCACCCGCGTCGCTGCGGTAGGTACGCGAGTCGCCGACGTTGAACACGAGCGCCGAGGGCTGCCCCTGCGACGCGACGAGCGCGACGCCGGTGACCGTCGTGCCGGCGCCGATCGCGTTGCCGCCTGCCGCCTTCTCGATGTCGGCGGTCGCGAGCAGCAGCGCGCGCTGGATGGTCTGGCGCGAGGCGAACGCCTCCGTCGTGGAGTCGCCGAGCCGACGGACGACGGCGTCGGACGCACGGTCCCCCGCCAGGTGCCCGCCCATGCCGTCCGCCACCACGAAGTACGGGGCATCGACGATGTAGCTGTCCTCGTTGTGGTCCCGGCGACGCCCGACGTCGGTCGCGGCCCCCCAGGACAGGGTCAGCGTCGCACCGTTGCCGTCAGGCAGGTCGATGGCGTGGGAGGAGGCAGCACGGCCGAGTTCGGTCACGGTTCAGGGTCGCTCTCTGGGGGTTCGGGACGGACCGGGTGTGGGAGGTGGGACGGGCAGCGGTCCGGACGACTCGCGGCCGCCGGGAGGGACGGACCGCAGGTACGGCGACAGCACCTCGATGGTGGCACCGTCCCCGATGTCGACAACCGTACCGGTCAGCACGACCATCGAGGCACCCGCGGGCATCCGGTGCGGCGGCGCTCCCGGAGCGCGGACCACCGTGCCGTTCGTGGCGCGGAGGTCGTCGACGACCGCGGTCGATCCGGCAGCGTGGAACAGGACGTGGGACGACGAGACCACTCCCCCTGGCGAGGGCACGGTCACGAGCTGCGGGGCGGCGCCCTGGACGACACGCGGGGGTCCGGGTCGGCGACCGACGACCACCGGACGGTCGAGGCGGTACACCCGTCCGCCGATGCGCACCGACGGCACCGGCACGGGGATGTCGAGCACCGGACCGGGGCTGGAGGCCGGACTGAGGTCGGGACCGCTGCCCGCACCAGGACCGAGCCGGGGCGCGGCCGGCAGAACAGGAGCCGGGACCGCCGCAGAGGGGGATGGCGCAGAGGGGGATGGCGCAGAAGGGGATGGCGAAGCGGGTGACGACGCAGGGCTCCGATGGCGCCCGGGGCGCACGACCGTGTCGTCGAGGGGATCCGCGTCGGCGTCGCCCGGGTGTCGGAGCGATGCGCGCAGCACGGTGTCGTCGAGCTGGTCCTCGTCGTCCTGCACGTGCGGCTCCTTCCGTCGGCACCACAACCGTAGACGATGCGGTGCACCCGCTCTCATCCACGCCACACCGCTCGGACACCGAGGGTGCAGCTCCGCAGCACCAGTCGTGCGAGCGGGTCCTGGCTCCGCAGGTCGAGCGCGTAGCGCGCACGCGTCGCCGCGCGTGCCTCTGCATGGACCGCCCACGCGCACCAGGCCCCGAGCCCGAGCGCGCCGGCGACGCCGACCACCGACTGACCGGAATCCCGGTCCTGCGTCCAGAGGCGCCAGGCGTCCACGCACCGGTCCCCCGCTCGGCGTACGCGCTCGCGGTCCGGTTCCGGTCCGGAGCCGACGAGGGCGGGCGGCGTGGGTTCGGTGAACGGATCGTGCCCGGTGATGCCGATCGGTTCGTCCGCCCGTGGATCGGCGAGGAAGGCGAGCAACGCCAGTCGGGTCGACAGCGCCGCGCAGGCCGTCGTCAGCGCGATGCCGGCGGCGGCGGTCAGGGGTCCTGGCGCCACGAGCGCCCGGGCGCCACTCGGCAGGGTGATCGCCGCAGCGATCTCGTGGCTGTACCGAACGAAGGTCCTGTCGCTCGTCGTGCCGTTCATCCGGGGCGCAGGTGTCGCTGTGGTCGCTGTGGTCGTCGTGTCCGTGGTTCGCATGCCGACGATCCTGACGCGGGGCGAGCCTCCAGGACGGCCGCGACGACGACCCGTGGACGGACGCACATCGCGACCGCCCTGTGGAGGGAGAGCCGTCAGACGGTGATGGGCTCGAGACTCTCGGCGACGAGGTCCCAGCCGCCGTCCACCGGCTCGACGACCACCCCGTGGCCCGCCGCCCACTCGCTGAGCTCGACCATCGTCGAGACCGCAGCGCCGGTCCGGCCGAGCAGCGACACCAGCCGCCCCTTGGCGGTCTTGTTCCAGTGATTGAGCGCCTTGCGACGTCCATCGCCGGCGACGGAGACCACCCGCAGGGGCACGGCGTCGGGCACTGGGCCGAGCGCACGGTACCCCTCGGAGCGGAGGTCGAGCACCAACCCGGGAGGACGCGTCGCCAACGCCGCCGCGGCCGGAGTCTGCCAGAGCGATGCGAGCCGCACGCCGGGCAGTCGCGAGTCGTGCGACAGCCGGTAGGCGGGGACCAGGTCGCCCGCGCCGACCGGACCGAACATCGCGGACTGCACCACGACGTGATCATCCCACCAGGAGCGGGTCGCGGGTTCCGCGGCCAGCGCGTCCAACGGGTCGTAGAGCACGCCTGTGTACCGCTCGATGGCCGGCATCGTCGGGCTGGTATCGAGGACCAGGTTGCGGAGTCGTTCCGCGATCGACTTCGGTCCGAGCTTCAACGCCGTCCGAGCAGAGGAATCCTCGGAACTGACGGAGCGGGCCGCGGTGATCACCGCGGCCCGCTCTGTGGCCAGTTCCGGGAACGAGAGTGCACCCAGGTCGAGGGTGCGCTCCGTGTCCCCGCCCTCCCGCTTCGTCTCGGACGGCGGGAGGAGGACGGTCAGTCCGGTCAGGACGCCAGCGCGGCCTGCCGCGCCACGATCGTGACCGTGTCGTGCTCGACGGAGAGGAAGCCGTCCTCAGCGTCGACCGCGACGGTGGAGCCGTCGGCCCGCGTGATGCGGACCTGACCCTGCGCGAGGATCGCGAGCATCGGCTCGTGTCCCGCGAGGATGCCGATCTGGCCCTCTGTCGTGCGTGCGACGACCATGGTGGTGTCTCCCGACCAGACCTCGCGGTCAGCCGAGACGACACTCACGGTGAGACCCGCCATGTCAGCGGTTCTCCTTCTGGATCTGAGCCCACTTCTCTTCCACGTCGTTGATGCCACCGACGTTGAAGAACGCCTGGGTCGCGACGTGGTCGAACTCGCCGTCGGCGATGGCGCGGAAGGACTCGATGGTGTCCTTGAGGGGCACCGTGGAGCCCTCGACACCGGTGAACTTCTTCGCCATGTAGGTGTTCTGGGACAGGAACTGCTGGATGCGACGAGCGCGCTCCACCGTGATCTTGTCCTCTTCGGAGAGCTCGTCGACACCGAGGATGGCGATGATCTCCTGCAGTTCCTTGTTCTTCTGGAGGATCTGCTTGACGCGCGTTGCCGTCTCGTAGTGGTCGGCGCCCAGGTACCGGGGGTCCATGATCCGCGACGTGGAGGTCAGCGGGTCGATGGCCGGGTACAGACCCTGGGACGCGATCTCGCGGGAGAGCTCGGTCGTGGCGTCGAGGTGGGCGAACGTGGTCGCCGGAGCCGGGTCGGTGTAGTCGTCGGCCGGCACGTAGATCGCCTGCAGCGAGGTGATCGAGTGACCACGCGTCGAGGTGATGCGCTCCTGGAGCACACCCATCTCGTCGGCGAGGTTCGGCTGGTACCCCACTGCGGACGGCATGCGACCGAGCAGCGTGGAGACCTCGGAACCGGCCTGCGTGAAGCGGAAGATGTTGTCGATGAAGAGCAGGACGTCCTGCTTCTGCACGTCACGGAAGTACTCCGCCATCGTCAGCGCCGACAGGGCCACGCGGAGGCGCGTCCCCGGCGGCTCGTCCATCTGGCCGAACACGAGGGCCGTCTTGTCGAAGACCCCCGCCTCTTCCATCTCACCGATGAGGTCGTTGCCCTCACGGGTGCGCTCACCGACACCGGCGAACACCGACACACCGCCGTGGTCCTGCGCGACGCGCTGGATCATCTCCTGGATGAGGACGGTCTTGCCGACGCCCGCACCACCGAAGAGGCCGATCTTGCCACCCTGCACGTACGGGGTGAGGAGGTCGATCGACTTGATGCCGGTCTCGAACATCGAGGTCTTGGACTCGAGCTGGTCGAAGGCCGGGGCCTTGCGGTGGATCGGCCAGCGCTCGGTGATCTCGATCTTCTCGTCGGAGTTGAGCACGTTGCCGAGGACGTCGAAGACCTTGCCCTTGGTGACGTCGCCGACGGGGACCGAGATCGGGGCGCCCGAGTCACGGACTTCCTGACCACGGACGAGGCCGTCGGTCGGCTTCAGGGAGATGGCACGGACGAGGTCGTCGCCGAGGTGCTGGGCGACCTCGAGGCCGATCTCCTGCGACGAGTCACCGATGGTGATCGTCGTGAACAGGAGGTTGTACATCTCCGGGATCGCGTCATGCGGGAACTCGATGTCGACGACGGGACCCGTGACACGGGCGATCCGGCCGACACCGGGCGCCGACGACGTCTCGACCGCGGTGGTTGCGGTGTCGGTCATGGCTGGTGCCTTCCTGGGGTGGGTGTCTGTCCGCGCACGCGGCGGACTACTTCTTCTTCGACGAGAGGGCGTCGGCGCCGCCGACGATCTCGGAGATCTGCTGCGTGATCTCAGCCTGTCGCGCGTTGTTCGCGAGACGGGTGAAGTCACGGATCAGGGAGTCGGCGTTGTCGCTCGCCGCCTTCATGGCCTTCTGACGGGCGGCGTGCTCGGAAGCAGCCGACTGCAGCATGGCGTTGAAGATGCGGCTCTCGATGTAGACCGGCAGCAGCGAGTCGAGCACTGCATCGGCGTCCGGCTCGAACTCGTACAGCGGCAGCGGCTCGTCACCCTGGGGCTCGTCCACTCCGTCCACGACCTCGAGCGGCAGCAGGCGGACGACCTGCGGCTCCTGCGTGGCGAGGCTGAGGAACCGGTTGAAGACGATGTGGATCTCGTCCACGCCGCCCTCTGCCGTGTCCTGCAGGAACTTCGCCACGACGGCGTCGCCGATCTCCTTGGCGGTCGAGAACTCCGGCTGGTCGGTGTTGCCGACCCACTGCTGCTCCGACGCACGCTCACGGAACGTGAAGTACCCGACGGACTTGCGCCCGACCAGGTAGTACACGATGTCCTTGCCCTCGCTGCGGAGCAGGGAGGCGAGCTCCTCGCCCTGCTTGAGGACGTTGGTGCTGAACGCTCCGTTGAGACCGCGGTCCGAGGTGAACAGCACCACGGCCGCGCGGGTCGACGTCGCCGGCTCGGTGGTCAGCACGTGGTCGACGTTCGAGAACGTCGCCACTGCCGACACGGCCCGGGTCACCGCACGCGAGTACGGACCGGACGCGGCCATGCGGGCTTGCGCCTTCTGGATCCGCGACGCCGAGATCAGCTCCATGGCGCGCGTGACCTTCTTCGTGGTCTTCGCGGACTTGATCCGCTGACGGTAGACCCGGACCTGCGCTGCCATCTAGCGACGACCCTTGACGATCTGCTCCTGGTCGACGTCCTCGGAGTCCGCGGCGTCGAACTGCTCCGAGCCGAGCGTCTTGCCGTCGCTCGTCTGGAAGCTCTTCGTGAACTCGTCGATCTCCTTGGACATCGCCGCGACGGTGTCGTCGCTGAGCTGGTTCGTCTCGCGGAGGGTCGTGAGCACGTCGGAGTTGCGACGCAGGTGGTCGAGCAGCTCGGACTCGAAGCGCAGCACGTCCGGTACGGGGACCGTGTCGAGCTTGCCGTTGGTACCGGCCCAGATCGAGACGACCTGCTCCTCCACCGGGTACGGCGAGTACTGCGGCTGCTTGAGCAGCTCGGTCAGACGCGCACCACGGTCGAGCTGACGACGCGACGCCTGGTCGAGGTCGGACGCGAACATCGCGAACGCCTCGAGCGAGCGGTACTGCGCCAGCTCGAGCTTCAGCGTGCCGGAGACCTTCTTGATCGACTTCACCTGGGCGTCACCACCGACGCGGGACACCGAGATGCCCACGTCGACGGCCGGACGCTGGTTCGCGTTGAAGAGGTCCGACTGCAGGAAGATCTGGCCGTCGGTGATCGAGATCACGTTGGTCGGGATGTACGCCGAGACGTCGTTCGCCTTGGTCTCGATGATCGGGAGGCCCGTCATCGATCCGGCGCCGAGCTCGTCGGACAGCTTCGCGCAACGCTCCAGCAGACGGGAGTGCAGGTAGAAGACGTCACCCGGGTAGGCCTCGCGTCCCGGCGGACGACGCAGGAGGAGCGACACCGCACGGTAGGCCTCGGCCTGCTTCGACAGGTCGTCGAAGATGATCAGGACGTGCTTGCCCTGGTACATCCAGTGCTGGCCGATGGCCGAACCGGTGTACGGGGCGAGGTACTTGAAGCCAGCCGGGTCGGAGGCGGGGGCCGCGACGATGGTCGTGTACTCCATCGCACCGGCGTCCTCGAGCGCGCCCTTGACGGAGGCGATCGTGGAGCCCTTCTGACCGATGGCGACGTAGATGCAGCGGACCTGCTTGTTCTCGTCGCCCGACTCCCAGTTGGCCTTCTGGTTGATGATCGTGTCGATCGCGATGGCCGTCTTGCCGGTCTGGCGGTCGCCGATGATCAGCTGACGCTGGCCGCGGCCGACGGGGATCATCGCGTCGATCGCCTTGATGCCGGTCTGCATCGGCTCGTGGACCGACTTGCGGGACATGACGCCCGGTGCCTGCAGCTCGAGGGCGCGACGGCCCTCGGCTGCGATCTCACCGAGACCGTCGATCGGGGCGCCGAGCGGGTCGACGACCCGGCCGAGGAAGGCGTCGCCGACCGGGGCCGAGAGGACCTCGCCTGTCCGGGTGACTTCCTGGCCCTCTTCGACGCCGGAGAACTCGCCGAGCACGATGGCACCGATCGAGTCCTCGTCGAGGTTCTGGGCGAGGCCGAGCGTGCCGTCCGCGAAGCGGATCAGCTCGTTGGCCATGACGCCGGGGAGGCCTTCGACGTGGGCGATGCCGTCACCGGCGTCGGTGACGTGCCCGACCTCGGCCGTGGAGGCCTTCGTCGGCTCGTAGTTCGAGACGAAGTCCTTCAGGGCATCACGGATCTCATCGGGGCTGATGGTGATGTCTGCCATGGGATTTTCCTTGTTGGTTTCCGGGGCCCTTCGGCTCCGAGAGGGTGATGCTGCCGGGCGGGGCAGTTCCCGTTGTGGACTTGGAGGGACGAGTCCGACCGTACGCTCAGCCGGCGAGCTGCAGACGGAGGTCTGCGAGCCGCGTCGCGACGGTGCCGTCGATGACGTCGCCGCCGACCTGCACGCGGACCCCGCCGATGACCGAGGGGTCGACGACGCGGTTCACGGTGATGTCCCGTCCGTAGCGCTGCGCGATCCCCCGGGCGACACGGGCCGCCTGGTCGTCGGACAGCGGCGTCGCCGTGATGACCGTGGCGACGAGCTTGTCCGCCTGGTCTGCGACGATCCGGGAGGCGTCACGCACGATCTCGCCGATGCGGCGGCCACGGGGCTGCTGCACGAGGTTCGACACGATGGTGATCGTCTGCTGCGACACCTTGCCGGCCAGCAGGCGCTCCGCGAGGGAGCCCTTCTGGTCGGCGCTGCCGAGCTTGGTCCCGAGCGCGAGCTCGAGTCCGGCGTCCGAACGCACTGCGGTCTCGAAGGCGAACAGTTCGGCCTCGATCGAGGTCGACTGGTCGGCCGTCGCGGCCACGGCACGCACTGCTGCGTCCTCGATGCCGGCGAGCAGGTCACCCTGCGACGACCAGCGCGACCCGGCGACGGCGGTCAGGACGGCGCGCGTGGCGTCGCTCTGCCCGGCGAAGACGCGGTCGATGAGGACCTTCTTGCCAGCGGTGTCGGCGGTCGGGTCGGCGAGCAGGTTGAGCAGCTGCGACGCCCGGGCGATCGCTCGCCCGGAGGCGAAGATCTCTGCGCCGACGCCCAGGTCGACGGCACCGCCGAGTTCGGCGAGCACCGCCCTGGTGGACGTCATCGCTTCGCGGGTGGCGCTGCGCATGCTCAGTGCTCCGTTCCGGCCGCCGTCTGGGCACCCTGCGACGACTCGAGGTCGGCGAGGAAGCGGTCGACGACGGCGGTCGCCTTGGCGTCGTCCTGGAGGGACTCGCCGATGACACCCGACGCGAGGCCGAGTGCGAGCGTGCCGACCTCGGAGCGGAGCGACTGGAGCGCGCTCTGGCGCTCTGCCTCGATCTGCGCCTGGGCGTTCGCGGTGATGCGTGCGGCGTCGGCGCTGGCCTGCTCGCGGACCTCGTTGCCGATCGCGGTGGCGTCGGCACGGGCCTGCTCACGGATGCGCGATGCCTCGGCACGTGCATCAGCCAGCTGCTTGTTGTACTCGTCGAGCGCAGCAGCGGCCTGTTCCTGGGCGGCTTCGGCCTTCTTGATGCCGCCTTCGATGGCCTCGGTGCGCTCATCGAGCATCTTCGTGATGCGCGGCGTGACGACACGCCACATCACGATGAAGATGATGACGAAGGCAACCAGCGACCACACGATGTCGTACACCGGTGGGATCAGAGGATTGTGGGTCTCCTCCGCCGCGATGATGAGTGCAGTCTGCATCGAGGGGCCTTAGTTGGTGAAGATGAAGTACGTCGCGATGCCGATGAAGGCAAGGGCCTCGGTGAAGGCGATACCGATGTACATGAGGGTGGTGAGGCGACCCTGCAGTTCGGGCTGGCGGGCCACGGACTCGATGGTCTTGCCGACGACGATGCCGACGCCGATGGCCGGGCCGATCGCAGCGAGGCCGTAGCCAACCGTCGCGATGTTGCCGTTGATCTCCGCGAGAACGGTCGTTGCGTCCACGTGTTTTCCTTTCGAGGTGCGGGTCCGACGAGTGTCGGTCCCGTAGGGGGTCAGAAGGGTGTCAGTGCTCGTCAGCCAGCGCGAGCTGGATGTAGACGGCCGTCAGCAACATGAAGACGTACGCCTGGAGCAACCCGACGAGGACTTCGAAGAAGCTGAAGGCGATGCCGAACGCGAGCGTCCCGACACCGAACAACTTGAAGAGGCTCTCCGCGTCGAAGAAGAAGAACCACGTCGCCGAGAAGAACAGGACGAGGAGCAGGTGCCCCACGACCATGTTCATCAGCAGTCGCAGCGTCAGCGTGATCGGACGGAGCACGAAGGTGGAGACGAGCTCGATCGGCGTCACGATGATGTACAGCGGCCACGGCACCCCGGGCGGGAAGAGCGAGTTCCGGAGGAACGTGCCCGGGTGCTTGCGGAGGCCGGCGTAGATGAACGCGACGTAGGCGACGATCGCGAGGATCAGCGGCATCGCGATGCGGCTGGTGCCGGCGATGTTCATGAACGGGACGAGACCCGTGAGGTTCATGAACAGGACACCGAAGAAGATCGTCGCGAGGAGCGGCAGGAACCGCTTGCCGTCCTTCTCACCCAGGTTGTCGAAGGTGTTCCGACGGACGACGTCGAAGGCGTACTCGATGAATGCCTGTCCACGGTTGGGGACCAGCTTGAGCGCGCGCGTTCCGGCGAATGCGAAGACGAGGAGCACGGCCACCGCGAAGAAGCGGATGAGGACGATGCGGTCCATCTCGATCGGCGTGCCGGCGAAGAAGATCGGGTCCGGGAAGAACTCGTTGATCGACGGACCATGGAACTCGGCGGCCTTGCTGCTCCCCGCCGCGACGGGGTTACCCGCAGCGATGAGGGACAGGGGAAGAGCGTGGGATAGCAGCGCTGTCTCCTGTGTCGGGGCGCGCACGCATGGCACGCGGAGGTGGACTGATGTGGAGGCTTGCCCGTCCGAACTCATGCTCCGGCAGCGGGCTCCAGAAGCCTATCAGGTGTGTGCGGCTTCTCGGGCTCTCAGGCAGCGGGGTCGCGATCCTCAGCGTCCGTCCGGTCTCCGGGCAGGCTGACGCCGATCGGGACCCGGGCGCGGGCGACCACGGTGACGTCGATCACGAGCGAACCGATGACCCCGATGATGATCGCGATCGCGAGCACCGGCGTGTTCACCCAGTCGCGGTCCTTCAACGCCACGAGCACGACGATGAACACCACGAACTTCACCAGGAAGGTCCCCATGATCGTGCCGAAGAAGGCCCCGGAGATCATCTGGCCGCCGGAGAACCGGATCGCCAGGAGGACGCTGACCGCGGTGAGCCCGCAGAACACGACGCTCATCACGGCGCCGATCAGCCCGCCGGTCAGTCCGGGGCCACCGGCGACGAACCACCCGACGACACCCCCGACGACGGCGAGGGCTCCGGCGAGGACGGCACCCTGCAGCAGGATGCGCCGGAAGACCGGCCGGACGTGGTCGAGGCCGTTCGGGGTGGTCACGAGGGGTCTCCAGGGATCGGGCGGGACGGGTGGTTGGCGTGCGGGTCGCGGACGGCCGCGGCACGGTCGAGCGGGTCGAGGCTGGCATCCACCGCTCCCCCACGACGGGCGGTCGTCTGCGCGGCGATCTCGACGCGCTTCCGGCCGAGCGGCGCGAACGTCGCGATGGCGCACACGGTGAACCCCACCGCCACGAAGGCAGTGACCCACCACCAGTTGACGAAGAGGAACAGCAGGCACCCGAAGGCGACCGTGGCCGTCCACGCGTAGAAGATGAGCACCGCGTGGAAGTGCGAGTGGCCCATGTCGAGCAGCCGGTGGTGCAGGTGCTTCCGGTCGGCCGAGAACGGCGACTTGCCGGCACTGACGCGGCGGACCACGGCGAGGGCGAAGTCCAGGATCGGCACGACCAGGATCGCGAACGGCAGCAGGATCGGGATGAACGCGGGCAGCAGGTCGGTCCGGGTGCGGACCGCAGCGGGGTCGATGTTGCCCGTGATCGACACCGCGCTGGTGGCCATGAGGAAACCGACGAGCAGCGCCCCGGCGTCCCCCATGAACAGCTTGGCCGGGTGCCAGTTGAGCACCAGGAACCCCGCACAGGCGCCGACCAGCACCGCGGTCAGCAGCGACGGCAGGTTGAAGAAGAACTCGGTCTCGACGACCACGCGGTTGATGAAGAACGTGTAGAGGAAGAACACCCCGCCGGCGATGATCGCGACGCCGGCGACCAGACCGTCGAGGCCGTCGATGAAGTTCACGGCGTTCATCACCAGGACGACGGCGAGCACCGTGAAGATCAGGCTCATGTAGGACGAGCCGACGCCGAGCGTGTTGCCGATCGGCAGCGACACGATGGCGACGCCCTGCCACGCCAGGATCCCCGCCGCGATGATCTGGCCCGCGAGCTTCGTCATCCAGTCGAGGTCCCAGATGTCGTCCGCGACGCCGAGCACCACGATGATCGTGGCCCCGGCCAGGACGGCCAACACCCGCCCTGGTTCCGCGAAGACCAGCCGGAAGTAGTCCTGCCCGGCGATGGCGGGGAAGAGGAACCACGCGCAGAGCAGGGAGACGATCACGCCGAGGAACATCGCGATGCCGCCGAGCCGCGGCGTCGGGGTGCGGTGCACGTCCCGTTCGCGGACCTTCGGGTACCACTTGTACTTGACGCCGAGCTTCCAGACGACGCAGCTGACCAGGAAGCTCACGACCGCCGAGATGACGCCCGCGAGCAGGTAGAACTTCACCGCACGAGGTCGTCCCCGACGACCCGCCTGATCTCGTCGTCGGAGATCACGCCGTGGCGCACGATCCGGAGGCCCTCACCCGCGGCGAGGCCGGTGGCGTCGACGATCGTGGAGCCGGTCGAGGAGGCGGTGCCCGCGTGCGCGGGGATCGCTCCCCCGTCGAGGTACACCGCGATGCTGTCGCCGAGCATCCGTTCGGCGTCGTCGATGTCCATCGCGGCGGGGTCGCCGGTCGAGTTCGCGGACGACACCGCGAGCGGTCCGACTTCCTGCAGGAGTTCGAGGGCGATGCGCGAGTCCGGCATCCGGAGCGCCACCGTGCCGCGGGTCTCGCCGAGGTCCCAGTCGAGGGACGGCTGCGCACGGAGGATCACCGTGAGCCCACCGGGCCAGAACTCGTCGACGAGGCGCCGGACCTGCTCGGGCACCTCGCTGGCGAGGGCGTCCATGGTCGCCACGCCCGGGATGAGCACGGGCGGCGGCGACTGCCGGGTCCGGCCCTTCGCATCGAGCAGGCGCTGCACGGCCTGCGCGCTGAACGCGTCCGCCGCGACGCCGTACACGGTGTCGGTGGGCACGACGACGAGTTCACCGCGACCGAGGGCGGCTCGGGCGAGCCGCATCCCGGTGAGGAGCCCGTCGGGGTCGGAGCAGTCGTATCGGGAAGCCATGACCTGCACGATGATAGTGCGCGAGGATGGTGCACATCGTGAACGAGACCGCTGCGCCCCCACTCCTGTTCCTCTTCGACATGGACGACGTGCTCGTCCGCTACGACTGGAAGACCCGCATGGCCGGGCTCTCCGAGCTGACCGGCCACGAGTTCGCCGAGCTCCGTCGCCGCTGGTGGGACACCGGCAGCGAGCAGCTCGCCGAAGCGGGACACTTCGCCGACGGCGACGCGTACCTGGCCGCCTTCCAGGAGGCGATGGGCTGCACGGTCGACGAGGCCGAGTGGGCCCGCGTCCGTGGCGCCGCGATGACCGAGCTGCCCGACCGGGTCGAGGCGGTCCGGATCGCCAAGGAGCACGGCCGCGTGGCGCTCCTCACGAACAACGGTCCGCTGGCCGGTCGGTGGCTGCATGAGTGGGTGCCGTCGCTGCCCCCGCTGTTCGGCGAGCACCTGGACACGTCGAGCAACTTCGGCGCCCGCAAGCCGGAACCGGACGTCTTCCGCCGGGTGCTCGAGCACCACGGCGTCCCCGCCGAGCGCACGTTCTTCGCCGACGACATGCCGGAGAACGTCGCGGGTGCCCGGAGTGTCGGCATCACGGCCGTCCTGGTCGAGCGCGACACGGACCTCCGTGACGCCGTCCGCACGTTCATCGCAACCCACGAGACCGCGTCGGTCCCGACCGAGGCCTGACCGACTGCCGGGAGGCCCGCCCTCCGTCCGCCTAGCGCGTGGCGGTGGTCGTCCGGTCGCGTCCGGTGAGGTCGACGTGCGTCTCCGGCGACCGGAAGCCCCGAGCCGCGAGGACCGCACGCACCCCGGCCCCCTGCTGCTCGGCGTGCTCGACGACGAGGAGTCCGCCGGGCACGAGCAGTCGCCACGCGGTCTCGGTGAGGGCCCGCACGGCGTCGAGGCCGTCGGGTCCGCCGTAGAGCGCGAGCGCCGGGTCGTGGTCGCGGACCTCGGGGTCGATCGGCAGTGCGTCGTCGGGCACGTACGGCGGGTTCGAGACGACGACCGACACCTGTCCGTCGAGCTCCGGGAACGCGTCGGCGAGGTCACCCTCGACCAGTCGCACCGAGCCACCGTGGGCGTCGACGTTGCGCCGGGTCCACGGCAGGGCCTCGGCGGAGCGTTCGACGGCGTACACGACGGCGTTCGGGACCTCGGTGTCCATCGCGATGGCGATCGCGCCGCTGCCGGCACCGAGGTCGACGGCGATCGGTTCCGGCACCGCGGTCGCCCGGAGCGCGTCGATGCCGAACTGCACGACGGACTCGGTCTCGGGACGCGGCACGAAGACGCCGGGTCCCACGGACAGGGTCAGGGCGCGGAAGTGTGCTTCGCCGGTGACGTGCTGCAACGGCTCGCGGGTGACGCGACGAGCCACCGCGTGCCGGAAGCGCTCGACGTGCTCGGCGCCGATCGCGCCTCCCGTCATCGCGCGGGCCTGCACGGCACCGCGGGAGGTGTCGGTCGCCCACGCGAGCAGCAGTTCCGCATCGACCTGCGGGGTCGGCACGCCGGCCGCGGACAACGCCGCGGCCGCCTCCCGGAGGAGACGGTCCGCGCCGTACGTCGGCTGCGGCTGGTCCACGCCGGTCAGGCGTCCTGGTCGCCGATGGCGGCCAGGCGTGCCTCTTCGTCCGCCGAGATCGCCGACTGGATGACCGGCTCGAGCGCGCCGTTCATGACGCGGTCGAGGTCGTAGGCCTTGTACCCGGTGCGGTGGTCCGCGATCCGGTTCTCCGGGAAGTTGTAGGTGCGGATGCGCTCCGACCGGTCCATCCCGCGGATCTGGGACTTCCGGGCGTCGGAGGCCAGGGCGTCGAGTTCCTCCTGCTGGCGCGCGAGGATGCGGGCACGCAGGACGCGCATCCCCGCTTCGCGGTTCTGCAGCTGCGACTTCTCGTTCTGCATCGCGACCGTGATGCCGGTCGGGAGGTGCGTGATGCGCACCGCGGAGTCCGTCGTGTTGACGGACTGCCCGCCCGGACCGGAGGACCGGTACACGTCGATCTTCAGGTCGTTCTGGTTGATCTCAACCTCTTCGGGCTCGTCGACCTCGGGGAAGACGAGCACGCCGGTGGTCGAGGTGTGGATGCGCCCCTGCGACTCGGTCTGCGGCACCCGCTGGACACGGTGCACACCGCCCTCGTACTTGAGGTGCGCCCACACGCCCTGTGACGGGTCGGTCGCGTTCGACTTGATCGCGATCTGGACGTCCTTGTAGCCGCCGAGGTCGGACTCGGTGCGCTCGAGGAGCTCGACCTTCCAGCCCTTGCCCTCGGCGTAGTGCGAGTACATCCGGAGCAGGTCGGCCGCGAACAGCGCCGATTCCTCGCCGCCCTCGCCGCCCTTGATCTCCATGATCACGTCACGGCCGTCGTCGGGGTCCCGCGGGATGAGGAGCCGGCGGAGGCGCTCCTGGCGCTCCGCCAGCTGCTCCTGGAGCCCGGGGACCTCGTCCGCGAACGCCTCGTCCTCACGCGCGAGTTCCCGGGCGGCGGCGAGGTCGTCCCCCGCCGCCTGCCAGGCCTCGTACGCCGCCTTGATCTGGCTGAGTTCGGCGTACCGCCGGTTGACCTTCTTCGCACGGGCCGCGTCGGCGTGGAGCGCGGGGTCCGACAGCTGCTGCGTCAGTTCCTCGTGTTCCGCCAGCAGCCCTGCCACCGACTCGAACACGCGTTACTCCTGGTGGCCGTTGCCGTGACCGCTGGTCGCCGGCACGGACTTCTGGATCTGGACCAGGAACTCCACGTTCGACTGCGTCTCCTTGAGGTTCCGCAGCACCACGTCGAGTGCCTGCTGGGTGTCGAGCCCGGCGAGGGCCCGACGCAGGCGCCACGTGATCGCGACCTCGTCGGCGGAGAGCAGCTGCTCCTCGCGACGGGTCCCGGAGGCGTTGATGTCGACGGCGGGGAAGATCCGCTTGTCAGCCAGGTGACGGTTGAGGCGGAGCTCCATGTTGCCGGTGCCCTTGAACTCCTCGAAGATCACCTCGTCCATCTTCGACCCGGTCTCGACGAGCGCCGTGGCGAGGATGGTCAGCGAGCCGCCGTTCTCGATGTTACGGGCGGCGCCGAAGAAGCGCTTGACCGGGTAGAGCGCGGCCGAGTCCACGCCACCGGAGAGCACGCGGCCCGACGGCGGGGTGGCCAGGTTGTACGCGCGGCCCAGGCGGGTGATCGAGTCGAGCAGCACGACGACGTCGTGGCCGAGCTCCACCAGGCGCTTGGCACGCTCGATGGCGAGCTCGGCGACCGTGGTGTGGTCCTCGGCGGGACGGTCGAAGGTCGAGGCGATGACCTCGCCCTGCACCGTGCGCTGCATGTCGGTGACCTCTTCGGGACGCTCGTCCACCAGGACGACCATGAGGTGCGCCTCGGGGTTGTTCTTCGAGACGGCGTTCGCGATGGCCTGCAGGACGACGGTCTTGCCGGCCTTCGGCGGGGAGACGATGAGACCGCGCTGGCCCTTGCCGATCGGCGACACCAGGTCGATGATCCGCGTCGACAGCTTCGCCGGCTCGGTCTCGAGGCGCAGGCGCTCGTTCGGGTACAGCGGGGTGAGGTCCTGGAAGTCGACGCGGGCGGCGGCCTCGTCGGCGGTCTGGCCGTTGACCGTGTCGATCTTCACCAGCGCGTTGTACTTCTGGCGGCTCTGCTGCTCGTTGTCACGCGGCTGCTTGATCGCACCGACGACGGCGTCGCCCTTGCGCAGGTGGTACTTCTTCACCTGGCCGAGCGAGACGTAGACGTCCTCCGGTCCCGGCAGGTAGCCGGTGGTGCGCACGAAGGCGTAGTTGTCGAGCACGTCGAGGATGCCGGCGATCGGGATGAGGACGTCGTCCTCGGTGACCTCCGGCTCGAACTCGTCGTTCTGGCCACCGCGACCGCGCTTGCGGTCACGCTGCCGGCGGGTGCGACCGTTCTCGGCCTCCTGCTCGGCGGCGCGCTGCTGCTCGCCACGCTGCTGGTCGCCGCGCTGCTGGTCACGCTGGGCGTCCTGCTGCTTCTGGTCGCGCTGGGCGTCCTGCTGCTTCTGGTCGCGCTGCGTGTCGCGCTGGTCCTGCTGCTTCTGCTGACCGTTCTGCTGCTTGCCGTTCTGCTGCTGCGCCGGCTTCTGCTCGGGCTCGGCCTGCTGCTGGGCGGGCTTCTGCTCGCCCTGGTCGGCCTGGTCGGCGTTCTGCCCGCGGCCACGACCACGGCCGCGGCTGCGACGGCCACGACGGGCGCCGCCCTCGGACTGGTCGCCCTGGTCGGACTGGTCGTTCTGCTGGCCCTCGGTCGACTGGGTGTCGTCCTGCACGGCGTCCTGGTCGCCCTGCTCGACGGCGTCCGCGACCGGGACCTGGGTCTCGGCGGTGGCGCCGCGCGACTCCTGCGCGTCGGCCTGCTGCGCCTGACGGTCACGACCGCGTCCGCGACGCTGGCCGCTCTGGGCGGCTTCCTGGGCGTCCTTCTCGGCGCGGACCTGGTCGAGGCCGGCGAGGAGGTCCTCGGTGCCGGTGTGCCCGGCGTTGGTGTGCGCGACCGCAGCGGTCGGCTCGGCGGTGACCGTGCCTCCCGAGGTGACGCGACGGCTGCGACGACCGCGCGGGGCGGACTCGGCGGGGGCGTCGGCCTGCGTGGCCGGTGACTGGGTGGCCGGCGCCTGCGCGGCGGCCTGGGTGACGGGTGCCTCCGCTGCCGGAGCGGCCTCGGGAGCCGGCGTGCCGGTCCCGGCGCCGTCGAGGGTCGGCGTCACGGAGGCGGGTGCCTCGGCCGGACGCTTGTCCTCGATCGACGCGATCAGGTCGCCCTTGCGGAGCTTCGAGAGCCCCGTGATGCCGAGGGACGAGGCGATGCGCTGGAGCTCCGGGAGACGGAGTGCGCGGAGGTCAGTGGGGATCTCCACCGAGGTGGAGGTGGTGACGTCGGTCACGATGCTGTTGTTCCTTCCGACCGCAGAACGCGGAGAGTTTCCACCGATCTCGTGGCAGCGTGCAACGGCCGTCGTTCAGACGACGGACCGGGAACGGTGATCTGGCCAGGCATGATGATCTGGCCCGAGAACGGTGATCTGGAGAAAGTGCCCCACGCACCGGATCAGGCTGGCGGTCGACCGTGGATGGTCGAGGCCTGCGCGAGATCGGCTTCGAGCGTCGGGAGCGCTTTCACTGTAGCACCACCCAGATCGACGGCCAGCATGAGCGGACGCCAGGTGGATTCGGCGTGTCGCTCGACCAGTCCGGCGGCGTCGAGACGCTGCGCCGGGTCGCTGCCCATGACCAGGAGGCTCGGCCCGGCTCCTGAGACGACCGCGGCCAGGCCGTGCTGGCGGAGCAGACCGATCAGGGCGTCGGTCTCCGGCATGGCGCTCGCCCGGTAGGCCTGGTGGAGCCGGTCCTCGGTCGCGGCGAGCAGCAGTTCCGGACTCTGGATGAGCGCCGCGACGAGCAGCGCGGAGCGGGACACGTTGAACGCGGCGTCCTCGTGCGGGACGGTCATCGGCTGCAGGGACCGGGCGAGCTTCGTCGAGAGCGTCGACGTCGGCACGAACACGACCGGCGAGACACCACGGTGCACGAGCAGTCGCTTGTGCGCCGGCCCGTCCGGGGTCATCCACGCGATCGTCAGCCCGCCGAAGAGGGCCGGGGCGACGTTGTCCGGGTGCCCCTCCATCTCGGTGGCGAGGGTGAGCAGGGTCGCCGCGTCGAGGTCGGCCACGCCCTCGAGCAGGCCACGTGCCGCCATCAGCCCGGCGACGATGGCCGCCGCCGAGGAGCCCATGCCGCGACCGTGCGGGATGGCGTTCGTGGCGTGCAGCTCGAGCCCCGGCTGCGGGACCCCGGCGTGCTCGAGACCACGGCGCACGGCCCGGACCACCAGGTTCGTGTCGTCGGTCGGGACCTCGCCGGCGCCGACGCCGTCGATGGTGACGGTGGCACCCGACTCCGGACGGACACGGACGACGACCTCGTCGTAGAGCGAGAGCGCGAGTCCCAGGGAGTCGAATCCCGGCCCCAGGTTCGCCGACGTCGCCGGGACGCGCACACGCACCGCCCGTCCGGCCGGTACAGCGATGTGGGCGGTCATGCCCTCCCCCGGTCCGGACGAGCGGTCGGCGCTCACCGCGCGCTGACCAGTCCGAGCACGTCCGCGATCGCCGCGGTGTCGACCGGGACGCTCGTCGGCGTGACCTCGCCACCGTCCTGGGTGCGGAGCGCCCACTGCGGGTCCTTGAGGCCGTGGCCGGTCACCGTGATGACGACCGTCGCGCCCTTCGGGATGACGCCCGCGTCGGAGCGCTCGAGCAGCCCGGCGACACCGATGGCCGATGCCGGCTCGACGAAGACGCCGACCTCGGCCGAGAGCAGGTGGTGCGCCGCCAGGATCGCCTCGTCCGAGATGGCACCGAAGTAGCCGTCGGTCTCGTCGCGGGCCTCCAGCGCGTACTTCCACGACGCCGGGTTGCCGATGCGGATGGCGGAGGCGATGGTCTCCGGGTGCCGGACGACCTCGCCGTGCACGATCGGGGCCGAGCCCGCGGCCTGGAAGCCGAACATGCGCGGCATCTTGGTGGAGCGGCCCGAGGCGACGTCCTCGCGGTAGCCGCGGGAGTACGCGGTGTAGTTGCCCGCGTTGCCGACCGGCAGGAAGTGGAAGTCCGGTGCGTCACCGAGGACGTCGACGACCTCGAACGCGGCGGTCTTCTGCCCCTCGATGCGGTCGTTGTTCACCGAGTTGACCAGGTGCACCGGGTAGTTGGCGGACAGGTCGCGCGCGATGTCCAGGCAGTCGTCGAAGTTGCCCTGAACCTGCAGCAGCTGTGCGTCGTGGGCGACGGCTTGGCTGAGCTTGCCCATCGCGATCTTGCCCTCGGGCACGAGCACCGCGGCGGTGATGCCGGCGTGCGTGGCGTACGCGGCGGCCGAGGCGCTGGTGTTGCCGGTCGAGGCGCAGATGACGGCCTTCGCGCCGTGCTCGACGGCCTTCGAGATCGCCATCGTCATGCCGCGGTCCTTGAAGGAACCGGTCGGGTTCATGCCCTCGTACTTCACGTACACGGTCGCGCCGGTGCGCTCGGAGAGCCGACGGGCCGGGATGAGCGGGGTCCCGCCCTCACCGAGCGTCACGATCGGGGTCGCGTCGGTCACGTCGAGTCGGTCGGCGTACTCGCGCAGGACTCCCTGCCACTGGTGGGCCATCAGGCTTCTCTCTCTGTCCGGTGGGTCGGTCTGGGTCGGATCGGGCTGTGTGGAACGGTGCGGGTGGTGCGGGTGGTCGGTCCGGTGCCGGGAGGCGCGTGGTCGCGCTAGACGCCGACGAACCGCAGGACGCTGGTCACGTCCAGGACCACGTCCTCACCGCGGAGCGCGGCGACGGTGTCGGCCAGGTCGGCCTCTCTCGCCAGGTGCGTGCCGATGACGAGCGTCGCCGTCCCCTCGGTGGCACCCGTGGTGGTCTGCTCGACGGTCTCGACGCTGACGCCGTGGGCCGCGAGCACCCCGGCGACGGCCGAGAGCACACCCGGTGCGTCCGACACGTGCAGGGAGATCTGGTAGCGGGTGCGGACGGTCCCGATCGGGAACACCGGCAGCGCCGACCGGGTCGACTCGGCGACACCCGGGCCACCGATGACGTGGCGGCGGGCGGCGGACACCAGGTCGCCCAGGACCGCGGAGGCCGTCTCAACCCCACCGGCTCCGGCGCCGTAGAACATCAGGTCGCCGGCGGCCTCGGCCTCGACGAACACCGCGTTCTTCGCGCCGTGCACGCTGGCGAGCGGGTGCGACTCCGGCACCAGGGCCGGGTAGACCCGGGCGCTGACACCTTCGCGGCCGTCGGCGTCGGTGAGTCGCTCGCACGTCGCGAGGATCTTCACGACGTAGCCGGCCTTGCGCGCGGCTCGGACCTGCTCGATCGTCACGGAGGTGATGCCCTCGCGGTGCACGGCGGCGAGCGGGACCGAGGTGTGGAACGCGATCGACGCCAGGATCGCGGCCTTCTGTGCGGCGTCGTAGCCCTCGATGTCGGCGGTCGGGTCGGCCTCGGCGTACCCGAGCTCCGTCGCGGTGGCCAGGGCGTCGGCGAACGTCGCGCCCTCTCTGTCCATCAGGTCGAGGATGAAGTTCGTGGTGCCGTTGACGATGCCCATGATCCGCTCGATGCGGTCACCAGCCAGCGAGTCGTGCAGCGGTCGGATGATCGGGATCGCCCCGGCGACGGCCGCCTCGTAGTAGAGCTGTGCGCCGACCTGCTCGGCCGCGGCGAAGAGCTCCGGGCCGTGCGTGGCGAGCAGCGCCTTGTTGCCGGTGACGACGTCGGCGCCGGACTGCAGCGCCTGCAGCACGAGGGTGCGGGCGGGCTCGATGCCGCCGATGAGCTCGACGACGATGTCGGCTCCGAGGATGAGCGAACCGGCGTCCGTCGTGAACAGCTCGCGCGGCAGGTCGACGTCCCGCTGGGCGTCGACGTCGCGCACGGCGATCCCGACGAGTTCGAGACCGGCGCCGGCTCGCGTGGCGAGCTCCGGTCCGTGCTCGAGCAGGAGTCGTGCGACCTGGGAGCCGACCGAGCCGGCTCCGAGCAGTGCGACGCGGACGTTGCGGTATTCGATCATCTGGTGGGGGTCTCTCCGGGTCGGGTTCTCAGGCGTCCGGACCGGTCTCGGGTACCGGCACGACGCCCGTGTCTCGGGCGAGGAGGTCGTCGACGCTCTCGCCCCGCACGAGGATACGGGCTGCCCCGTCGGCGACCGCGACGACCGGCGGGCGACCGACGTGGTTGTAGTTGCTCGCCAGGCTCCAGCAGTAGGCACCGGTCGCGGCCACGGCGAGCAGGTCGTCGCGGTGCACGTCGCCGGGCAGGTACTCGTCGTGGACGACCACGTCACCGCTCTCGCAGTGCTTGCCGACCACGCGGGTCAGCACCGGGTCGGCGTCCGAGGCGCGGGCGAGCCGTGCCGTGTAGTCGGCGCCGTAGAGCGCCGGCCGGACGTTGTCGCTCATCCCGCCGTCGACCGACACGTAGGTGCGGGTCGCCGCGGTGCCGCCCTCGGCGTCCACCGAGACGGGCTTGATCGTGCCGACGCGGTACAGCGTGACGCCGGGCGGACCGACGATGTACCGGCCGGGCTCCACCGCGATCTCGGGCACCGGGATGCCCCGGGCGGAGCACTCGTCGGCGATGATCGCGGCGAGGGCGTCCGCGACGTCCTCCGGCTCGAGGGCGGAATCGGCCTCGGTGTAGTCGATGCCCCAGCCGCCGCCGAGGTTGAGCTCCGGCACCGGACCGGACTGCACCAGCGTGGCGTGCACGTCCATGAGTCGACGGGCGGCTTCGCGGAACCCGCTGTCGTCGAAGATCTGCGAGCCGATGTGCGAGTGCAGCCCGACGAAGGCGAGCGACGGTTCGGCACGGACGGCGGTCGCGGCCTGCACCGCCTCGGACAGGGGGATGCCGAACTTCTGGTCCTCGCGCGCGGTCGCCAGGAACTCGTGCGTCGAGGCGTGCACCCCGCTGTTGATCCGGATGCGGACCCGCTGGGTGGCCCCGGCGGCGGCGGCGATCCGGGCGACGCGGCCGATCTCCTCGTGGCTGTCGAGGACGATCGTGCCGAGCCCGACCGCGACGGCGCGCTCGATCTCGGCGTCGGACTTGTCGTTGCCGTGGAAGCCCATCCGTGCCGGGTCGACGCCGGCAGCCAGCCCGACGGCGAGCTCGCCCATCGTGCAGACGTCGAGACGGAGGTCGGCGTCGGCCATCCACCGGGCGACGTGCGTCGTCCAGAAGGCCTTCGCGGCGTAGTAGACGTGTGCCCGCGTGCCGATCCGGGTGAACGCGTCGGTGAAGGCGTCCCGCACGCGGACGGCACGGGACTGCACGTCCCGCTCGTCGACGACGTAGAGGGGGGAACCGAACCGGGCGACGAGCTCGTCGGCAGCGATCCCGCCGACGGCGAGCATGCCCTCGTCGGTCCGCGTCGCGGACGCGGGCCAGATGCGGCTCACCAGCTCGGAGGCGTCCGCCGGGAACCGCAGTCGCGGCGGCGCAAGGGGGTTCTCGCTCACGGGACCCGATCCTATCCGGCCCGAGCGGGCCTCCCGGCCATGTGACGCAGGCCTGTGGACGGCCGTCGGAGACGGCACCACACGCCCGGTCAGCAGCGACCGGTGGTGCGCAGACCCGCCTCGTTGAGGGGCAGTTCGTCGGCCGTGATCCGCACCGTCGCCGCCGCCGAGGTCACCCGGAGGGACCGGACACGGAGCTGTTCCGGCAGGAACTGCGCCGTGCAGACCGGCACCGGGACGTCCGAGACGCCCGGGATGTCATCGACCTTCAACCCGAGCGAGGAGTTCGTGATCCGCACGGTCTTCGGCGTGATCGTCACCCCGCGCCCGTCGGACTGCGCGGTCACCGAACCGTCCGCCGCGTACCCGATGCGGAAGCCGAGCACCGTGGCACTGCCGCGCAGTTCGACCCCGCCGTCGATGAGCCGGACACGCTCGAACAGCGGCGAGTACTTCGACAGGTCCTTGACCGCTCCGGAGGCCAGTCGGACCGTGCCGTCGACGTCGTGCACCGCACCCTTGCCGTCCACGGGCAGGTCGTGCGCCGTGACGTCGGCGGCGAGCGGGATGCCCTCCACCGTCAGCCGGTCGGAGGTGATCCGGACGTCGTCGAGGGTCCCGCGGAGCAGCTGCGGGATGACGACCCCCGACACGTGCGCGTCGACGGTGCCCGTCGAGCCGTCCGGCAGCGACTGCTCGACCTGCGAGGCGACCGTCCGGTCGACCACGCCGCGGAGCACGAACTCCGCCACGACGACCAGCACGGCCAGCACCACGAGGACGACGACCAGGACGATCGCGACCGTCCGGCCGCGGCGCTTCGGGCGTCGACCCGCTGCCGGAGCCGCTGCGGACGACACCGCTACATCCGTTCGGGCGCGCTGACGCCGAGCAGCCCGAGACCGTTGCGGACGACCTGGCCGGTGGCGTCGTTCAGCCACAGGCGGGTGCGGTGCAGGTCGGTCACCGACTCGTCGCCGAGCGGGGTGACACGGCAGGAGTCGTACCAGCGGTGGTACAGCCCGGCGAGCTGCTCGATGAAGCGCGCGATGCGGTGCGGCTCACGGAGCTCGGCGGCCTGACGGAGCACCCGCGGGTACTCGGCGAGGGCACCGAGGAGCGAGCTCTCCGACTCGTGCGTCAGCAGCGAGGCGTCGAACACCGAACGGTCGACACCCGACGCGGCGGCGTTCCGCGCGACGGACTGCGTGCGGGCGTGGGCGTACTGCACATAGAAGACGGGGTTGTCGTTCGTCCGCTTGGTGAGCAGGTCGAGGTCGATGTCGATCGCAGTGTCGCTCGCGAAGCGGACCAGGGCGTACCGACCGGCGTCGACACCGACCGCGTCGACCAGGTCCTCCATCGTCACGACCGTGCCGTTGCGCTTCGACATCCGGAGCGGCTGGCCGTCCTTGAGCAGGTTCACCAGCTGCCCGATGAGGATCTCGAGGTTCTTGCCCGGCTCGTCACCGAACGCGGCACACATCGCCATCATCCGGCCGACGTAGCCGTGGTGGTCCGCGCCGAGCATGATCAGGTTCCGCTCGAAGCCGCGCTCGCGCTTGTCGAGGTAGTACGCCAGGTCGCCGGCGATGTACGCGGGCTCGCCGTCCGACTTGATGACCACCCGGTCACGGTCGTCACCGAAGTCCGTCGTCCGGAGCCACAGTGCGCCGTCCGCCTCATACATCCGGCCCTGCTCCTGCAGCCGGGCGATGGCGCGGTCGACGGCCTTCGACTCGTGCAGCGAGTTCTCGTGGAAGAAGACGTCGAAGTCCACGCCGAAGTCGTGCAGCGAGCGCTTGATGTCCGTGAACATGAAGTCGACGCCCTCGCGGCGGAACAGCTCCTGCGCCTCGTCGCGCGGCATGTCCGTCACGTCGAGACCCGGCTCGAGCGTCGCGAGCACCCGGGCCGCGATCTCGCCGATGTAGGCACCGCCGTAGCCGTCCTCCGGCGTCGGCTCGCCCAGCGCGGACGCCAGCAGCGACCGGGCGAACCGGTCGATCTGGTTGCCGTGGTCGTTGAAGTAGTACTCGCGGGTGACCAGGCCGCCCTGCGCCTGGAACACACGGGCCAGGCTGTCGCCGACCGCGGCCCAGCGGACACCGCCCATGTGGATCGGACCGGTCGGGTTCGCCGAGACGAACTCCAGGTCGATGCGGACGCCGTCGTACAGGTCGCCGTGGCCGAACGACTCGCCCTGGTCGACGATGGTGCGCGCGACCTCGCCGGCCGCAGCCGCCTCGAGCGTGATGTTGATGAAGCCCGGACCCGCGACGTCCACCGACGCCACACCGTCGAGCTCGGTCAGCTCGCCGGCGATGTCCGTCGCGAGCTCGCGCGGGTTCGTGCCCAGGCGCTTCGCGAGCTGCATCGCCGCGTTCGACGCCCAGTCACCGTGTGCGCGGTTCTTCGGCCGCTCCAACGCCACGTGCGACTGCTCGATCGTCACCGTGTCGGCAGCACCGCGTCGCTCGACGATGCCCGTGAGGATCGACAGGTACGCTTCGGAGAGTTCGGCAGGAGTCACGGCGCACGAGTCTACCGGGACACCCAGCAAGCGCCCGGACCACGCCGGGGCCGATGCACCAGGATGGTCGGTCATGACCTCCCGCAGCCTCCGGGCGATCAGCATCGCCGCCCTCGTCGTCCCCGCCGCCCTCGTCCTCGCCGGCTGCTCCGGCGGCGGCAGCGACCGCGCGTCCGCCACGGCCACCGCCGGCGTCGTCGGACGGCCGGTCAGCCAGACCTGCGCCGAACTCGTCCCCACCGACACGTTCAGCGTCTACGGGCAGCAGTTCGAACGGGTCCGCGCCCCGAAGCCGACCAAGGGCTCCCCCGTCGCCCAGATCGCCGCCCAGGACGGCCGCGTCTGCACCTGGCGCTCCACCGCCGACGACGACGTCACCGTGACCGTCGCCGTCGCACACCTGCCGGGGAAGCAGCTCACACAGCTCAAGGACGCCCTCTTCGAACAGGGCGGCTCCGTCCCCACCTACACGGTCGAGGGGTACTTCACCCTGAGCGGGAAGACCGGCCGCGCCGACGCGTTCGCCGACCCCTACTGGATCCACACCTCGTCCACCCTCTTCACCGAACCCGGAGCCGCGCAGCCCGTCGTCGACGCGGTCCGCGCCGCGGTCGCGCCCGACGCCCGCACCCCCGAGAGCAGCGCACCGACACCCTGACGATGCTGCCGGGGAACGGTCGCCGGCGTGGCGGCCGGACCGTCGCCGGGAGCGTCGCTGGGCCGTCACCGGACCGTCAGCGGACGGGAGGCGCGGGGCGGGGCCGGCACGCGCCTCCCGTCCGCCGACGGCACGCCCGGGAGGCCCGACACGCGTACAGGGGGCCGGTCCGGACCTGCTACGGTTGGTGACACCCCGGGCCCCCATAGCTCAGGGGATAGAGCACTGCCCTCCGGAGGCAGGGGCGGAGGTTCGAATCCTCCTGGGGGCACAGTGACATTCCCGCGCAAGCTGTCGTCCTCGCTGCGCTCGGTCGGCAGCGCGCGATGTCGGCTTCGCCGACTGATCCCCCGTGGGGGCTCCGGTGGTCCGCTCGGCTCGTCGTGAGACTCCGGTACGTCGGCGACTGAACCATGAGACTCCGGCAGTTCGGCGCACCTCGTCGTGAGACTCCGGTACGTCGGCGTCTGAACCCGTGAGACTCCGGCAGGTCGGCGCACCTCGTCGTGAGACTCCGGTACGTCGGCGACTGAACCGTGAGACTCCGGCAGGTCGGCGCACCTCGTCGTGAGACTCCGGTACGTCGGCGACTGAAGCCATGAGACTCCGGCAGGTCGGGGCGACTCGTCGTGAGGCTGCGACGTGTGCGCGTGCGGCGGGTTTCCGGGGTGGACACCTGGGGGCTCTAGGATCACGCGGCGTGACGCACTCCACGCAGCAGGAACTCGACCGGGGCAGCCGCGCGACGCCCGCCAGGACCCTGCTCGACGTCCTCGCCGCCACCGCCGAGACGCACCCCGACGCCCTCGCCCTCGAGACCCCCGACGGGCCGCTCGACTACCGGGCCCTCCTCGCCCTCGTACACGAGCGCGCCGACGACCTCGCCCGGCACGGCGTCCACCGCGGCGACCGGGTCGGGATCCGCATCCCCTCCGGCGGCCGCGACCTGTCCGTCTCGATCCTCGCCGTCCTCGCCGCCGGCGCCGCCTACGTCCCCGTCGACGCCGACGACCCCGAGGAACGCGCCACCCTCGTCTTCGGCGAAGCGGACGTCGTCGGCGTCATCGGTGCCGGCGGGGTCCTCCGGAGCCGCGACGGCAGCGCCCTGCCGGTCACCGACCCCGCGGCGAGCGCCGAGCCCCCGACGATCGACGACGACGCCTGGATCATCTTCACGTCCGGGTCCACCGGGGTGCCGAAGGGCGTCGCCGTCACCCACCGCTCCGCGGCCGCGTTCGTCGACGCCGAGGCGCGGATGTTCCTGCAGTCGGCACCGCTCGGGCCGACGGACCGGGTGCTCGCCGGGCTCAGTGTCGCGTTCGACGCCTCGTGCGAGGAGATGTGGCTCGCCTGGGGGCACGGTGCCTGCCTGGTCCCCGCACCCCGGTCGCTGGTGAAGAGCGGTGTGGACCTCGGGCCGTGGCTCATCGCGCACGGGATCACCGTCGTGTCGACGGTGCCGACGCTCGCGGCGCTGTGGCCGGACGACGCGCTGGAGTCGGTGCGTCTGGTGATCTTCGGCGGTGAGGCCTGCCCGCCCGAGCTCGCCGCCCGCATCGCGTCGCGCGACCGGGAGGTCTGGAACACCTACGGGCCGACGGAGGCCACGGTCGTGGCGTGCGGGGCGCTGCTCGACGGCAGCACGCCGATCCGGATCGGGCTGCCGCTCGACGGGTGGGACCTGGCCGTCGTGGACGCCGAGGGGCAGCGGGTCGCACCGGGCCAGGTCGGTGAGCTGGTGATCGGCGGCGTCGGGCTGGGCCGCTACCTGGACCCGGCGAAGGACGCCGAGAAGTTTGCGTCGTTCCCGACCCTCGGGTGGGAGCGGGCGTACCGGAGCGGTGACCTGGTGCGGTACGACCCGGACGGCCTCGTCTTCCAGGGGCGTGCGGACGACCAGGTGAAGCTCGGCGGTCGTCGCATCGAGCTGGGTGAGATCGACGCTGCGCTGCAGGCGCTCGACGACGTCGCCGGTGGTGCCGCGGTCGTGCAGCGGACCCCGGCCGGCAACCAGGTCCTCGTCGGCTACGTGGCCCCCGTCGCGGGTGCGACCATCGACACGTCGGCCGCGAACGAGCGGCTCCGGCAGGAGCTGCCCGCCGCCCTGGTGCCGCTCCTGGCGGTGGTGGACGTGTTGCCGACCCGCACGTCCGGCAAGGTCGACCGTGCGGCGCTCCCCTGGCCGCTCGCCGGAGCGACGGGCACGGACCTGCCGCCGACGGTCGCGTGGATCGCGGAGCGGTGGTCGGCGATCCTCGGGGTACCGGTGGCGGACGTCGACGACGACTTCTTCGCGCACGGCGGCGGTTCGTTGACCGCCGCGCAGCTGGTCTCGGCGATCCGCGAGCGGTACCCGACGACGACGGTGGCCGACGTGTACGACCACCCGCGCATCGGTGCCCTCGCGGACGCGTTGGACGAGTCCGGTCCGGTGGCTGCGGCCTCCCGGCACGTGGCGCCCGTGCCGCCGGCGACCGGGGCGCTGCTGACACTCCTCGGGCTGCCGCTCCAGGTGATCCGCGGGCTCCGGCTGCTCAGCTGGACGGCGTTGGTCGCGCAGGTCCTGCACACCACGACGATGCCGTTCCTGCCGGTGCTGCCCTGGCCGGCGCTCGTGGTCGGCCTGCTGCTGTTCGTCACCCCCGCGGGGAAGATGACGCTCACCGTCGTCGCTGCCCGGCTGCTGCTGGCCGGTGTCCGTGCCGGTGACCACCCCCGTGGCGGGTCGGTGCACGTGCGGGTCTGGCTGGCCGAGCGCATCGCCGAAGCGGTCGACGGCCCCTCCACCGCGGGGGCGCCGTGGATCAGCTACTACGCCCGGGCCCTCGGGGCGACGATCGGCCGTGACGTCGACCTGCACACCCTGCCGCCCGTCACCGGGATGCTGACGATCGGCAAGCGCGCCTCGATCGAGCCCGAGGTCGACCTGGCCGGGCACTGGGTGGACGGCGACGTCTTCCGGCTCGGTCCGGTGCACGTCGGTGCGGACGCGGTCGTGCACAGCCGCTCGACGCTGATGCCCGGCGCCCACGTCGGTGACGGTGCCGAGGTCGAAGCCGGGTCCGCCGTCGCGGGACGCGTCCCCGACGGGCAGCGGTGGGCCGGGTCGCCCGCCGAGCGCGTCGGTTCGGCACGCCACGGCCGGGAGGCACGCCCCGCCTCCCCGAAGCGCTGGCTGCTCGCGTACGGGGTCGGCTCGGTCGTCGTCGCCGGGCTCCCCGTCGTCGGGGTCGCGGCCGGGCTCGCGGTCGCCGCCGCGGTGGTCGGACGCCCGGGGTCGCTCGGCGCCGCGGTGGGACCGGCGCTGCTCGCGGTGCCGCTGACCACCGTCGTCGCCGGCGTCGTGTACGCGGGGCTCGTCGTCGCCGCGGTCCGGCTGCTCGGGCTCGGCCTGGTCGAGGGCCGGCACCCGGTGCGTTCCCGGACCGGCTGGCAGGTGTGGAGCACGGAGCGGATCCTCGACGCCGCGCGGACGCTGCTCTTCCCGCTGTACGCCAGCCTGGTGACCCCGCTGTGGCTCCGGCTGCTCGGCGCCAAGGTCGGCCGGGACACCGAGATCTCGACCGTGCTGCTCATCCCGGCGCTGACCCAGATCGCCTCGGGGGCGTTCCTGGCCGACGACACGATGGTCGCCACGTACGAGCTCGGCGGCGGCCGCGTGAAGATCGGTCGCTCGAAGGTCGGGCGTCGGGCGTTCCTCGGCAACTCCGGGATGACCGGCGCCGGTCGCTCGGTCCCCCGCGAGGCACTCGTCGCCGTGCTGTCCGCCGTGCCGAAGAAGGCCAAACGCGGGTCGTCCTGGCTCGGCAGCCCGCCGGTCCGCCTGCGCCGCGCCGCCGCGCAGTTCGACGAGGAACGCACCTTCCGGCCACCGACCCGGCTCAAGGCCGCCCGCGGCGCGTGGGAGCTGCTGCGCCTGGTCGCACCGATGGTCTCCGCCGGCATCGGCCTCGGTGTCGCGACGACCCTCCTGGCGCTCTGGAGCACGGTCGGCATCGGGTGGACCGTGCTGCTCGCCGGCCCGGTGCTCATCGTCGCCGGAGCCGTCGCCGCCGCGGTGTCGACCCTGGCGAAGTGGGCCTTCGTGGGACGCATCACCGCGACCGAGCACCCCCTGTGGTCCTCGTTCGTGTGGCGGAACGAGGTGCAGGACACCTTCGTCGAGACCGTCGCACGCCCCTGGTTCGCCGAGCAGGCCATCGGTACGCCCGCTCTGTCCGCGTGGCTGCGGAGCCTCGGCGCGACGATCGGCCGCGGCGTCTGGTGCGAGACCTACTGGCTGCCCGAGGCGGACCTGGTCACGATCGGCGACGGTGCGACGATCGCCCGCGGCACCGTCGTCCAGACGCACCTGTTCCACGACCGCGTCATGCAGCTCGACACCGTCACCCTCGACGCGGGAGCGACGCTCGGTCCGCACGGCGTCGTCCTGCCCGCCGCCGGCATCGGCCCCGGTGCGACCGTCGGGCCGGCCTCCCTCGTGATGCGCGGCGAACAGGTCCCCGCCGGCACCCTCTGGGCCGGCAACCCGATCTCGCCGTGGGAGCACCCGCCGTGGCGGGACGTGGTCGAGGCGGACGCGGGTGACGTGTCCGAGCCGGGTGGCGCCTCCCGGCCGCACGGCACCACCGGGACGGTGGACCGGAAGCGCGCCGACGCGCAACCGTCCGTCGGGGCCGTGGCAGACTAACCGGCACCGTGAAGCAGACCGACCCCGCCGCCGACCCGTACACCCCGCACAGCGGCGACCGGCGCTGGTCGAGCCGCCACCACGACCTGCACCTGGACTACCGGGTCGCCACGAACCGCCTCGACGCGACCGCCACCCTCACCGCGGTGGCGAACGAACCGCTCGACAAGGTCGTCCTCGACCTGCACGGGCTGTCGGTCGACCGGGTCGACGTCGACGGCGTGCGCGCGAAGAAGGTCTCGGTCGGGACGCACAAGACCACCGTCACGCCCGCGACCCCGATCGCCGCCGGCGCCGAGTTCGCCGTGCACGTCCGCTACCGCGGCGCACCCCGACCGCTCCGGAGCCCGTGGGGCACGCTCGGCTGGGAGGAACTCACCGACGGCGTCATCGTCGCCAGCCAGCCGATCGGCGCCCCGTCCTGGTTCCCGTGCAACGACCGCCCGGACGACAAGGCCACCTACCGCATCGAGCTCACCTGCGAGGCCGGCTACGACGTCGTCGCGAACGGGGAACTGCTCGGCCGCGACCGCACCGCCCGCGGTACCCGGTGGACCTACGCCGTCACCGAGCCGATGGCGACCTACCTGGCGACCGTGCAGATCGGCCGCTACCGCACCACGACGATCCGCGGCGGGGCCGTCCCGGTCACCCTGCACCACCCGGCCGACCTGACCGCGGCGGCGAAGACCGACTTCGGACGGGTGCCGGAGATGATCGACCTGTTCACCGACCGCTTCGGCCCGTACCCCTTCGCCGAGTACGGCGTCGTGGTCACCGACGACGAGCTGGAGATCCCGCTCGAGGCGCACGGCCTGGCGGTCTTCGGCCGGAACCACGTCGACGGCGAACACGGCACCGACCGGCTCATCGCCCACGAACTCGCCCACCAGTGGTTCGGGAACTCGGTGACCCTCGGGCAGTGGCGCGACATCTGGCTGCACGAGGGGTTCGCCTGCTACGCCGAGTGGCTGTGGTCCGAGCACCGCGGCGGCGACTCGGCGGACGACCTGGCCGCGCAGTACCGCGCCGGGCTGCTCGACCAGCCGCAGGACCTGGTCGTCGCCGACCCCGGCGCCCGGGACATGTTCGACGACCGCGTCTACAAGCGCGGAGCCCTCGCCCTGCACGCCCTCCGTCGCACGATCGGCGACGACGCCTTCACCGCCGGGCTCCGGACCGTCACCGAGCGGCACCGGCACGGCACGGTCACGACGCCCGACGTCGTCGCCGCGTTCGCCGCCGCCGCGGGGAGCACCCCGGGCGACGTGCTGCTCGTCACCGGACCGTGGATCGACGAGCCCGGGGTGCCGGCGCTGCCGTAGGGCCTGTCGGTCGGGTTCCGTCGGTCCGGTGGCGTCGGTCCTGGACGGTGACCGGGGCGCCGTCGGCCGCGACGGCGAGCACGAGGTCCTCGTCGAGCCGGAGGACCGTCACCGGGTGCACGAGCCCGTCGAGTCGAGCGGTGTGCCGGGCGGGCACGGACGTGGCGTGGTGGAGGTCGAGGTGATCGAGCATCGCGTGGTCGAGCATCCCGTGGTCGAGCACGGCGTCGACCGCGGTCGGGTCGACGCGGAGGCCCCGACCGTCGCGTTTCAGGACGGCTTCCTTCACCGCCCAGCACGCGGTGCGGTGGACGGCGGCGGCCCCGGATCGTGCGGCTCGCTCACGCTCCCCCGGGGTGAACGCGTCGAGCTCGGCGGCTGCGACGCGGGAGGGACGTTCGACGTCGACGCCGATCATGCCCGGGCCAGGGCCGACGGCGAGTGCCAGGACCCCCGTCGTCCTCGACAGGCTCACGCCGAGGTCGTGACCGTCCGCGACGGCTGCCGGTCGGCCGTGGTCGGCCGCTCCGCAGTGCGGGCAGCGACGGACGACGTGCACCCGCGTGGCGGCGGTGTCGGCGACGTCCGCGACGAAGGCGACCAGTGCCTCCCGGTCGGCGGCGCGTGACCCGCGTCCGGACAGGACGCGGACGACGACGCCGTCCGACACGGCGGCGTTCAGGCGTGCGTCAGGGCGATGAGCGCGACGTTCATGGTCGCGTACTTGCCCTCGGACCGGGTGGCCTGGCGGACGCGGCCGCGGAGGACCTCGTACCGGCCGTCGCTCTCGCGGACGAACCCGATCACACCGCTCAGCGGTGTCGACACGCGGTGGTACCCGTCCTCCAGTGGGACGACTTCTGCGGTGGTCGCTCGCTCCATTGCTGGACCCCTTCCTCGTTGACGTGGACTCACCATACCCCGCTTCGGGGGACACCCCTCTCGGCTTGTCCACTTCCTGCGTGGGTCGACCGCAGCCGGACGGGGTACATCCCGTCCACAGCAGATCGGGTCGTCCACAGCCCCGGTCCACCCAGCGGACCCCTGGATAGACTCCGGGCGACGGCCACGGACCCGGTCGACAGGACCACGGAAAGAGGACGGATGCGCGCGGTCGACGGCAGGACTGACCCCGGGACGACGAGGCTGGCACGCCTGGTGTCGGGGATCGTCGCGGCGGTGGCCGCAGTGGCGCTCGTCGTGCTCCCCGCAGCCGGAGCGCAGGCCACCGCCCCGGTCGACATCGGCAGCGCCTACGTCGTCGACGACGCCGGTGCCCTCACCGGAGCCCAGCAGGCCGACGTCGAACGGGCCGTCCAGCAGCTGTACACGGACACGAAGACCCAGCTCTACGTCGTGTTCGTGCCGTCGTTCACGGACCCGAGCGACCACACGGCCTGGGGTGCGGCGACGATGCAGCGCAACCAGATCGAGACGGACGGCATCCTGCTCTCCGTCGCGGTGGACGAGCGGAACTACGACGTCCAGCAGACGAACGAGACCGCGATCAGCTCCAGCGACGTCGAGAGCGCCGTGGACGACGCCCTGCTCCCCCGTCTCAAGCAGGGTGACTGGGCCGGGGCGGCGACGGGGTTCGCGAGCGGCCTCCAGCAGAGCCAGCAGCTCGCCGACCTGACCTGGCTGTGGATCCTGCTCGGCCTCGCCGTGCTGGCCGCCGTCATCGCGGTCCTGGTGATCCGCAGCCGCAACAAGCGTCGGGCCGCTGCGACGCGCGCGCAGCAGGAACAGACCCTCGCCGAACTCGAACGTCGAGCCGGCGGCGCCCTCGTCACGATCGACGACGAGATCCGCACCGCCGAGCAGGAGGTCGGGTTCGCCTCGGCGCAGTTCGGCGAGGCTGCCGCGAAGCCGTTCGCCGACACCGTGGCGATCGCCAAGCGGGAGGTCCGCAAGGCCTTCGCGCTGCAGCAGCAGCTTGACGACGAGGTCCCGGACACCCCGCAGCAGCGCGTCGACTGGTCGAACCAGATCATCACGACGTGCGAGCAGGCCCACGCGGCGCTCGAGGCACAGACCGAGGCGTTCGACCAGCTCCGCGCCCTCGAGGACACGGTGGACACCGCCTCCGCCGAGCTGACGACCTCGCTCGCCGCGGCCCCGGCGGCCGTCGACGCCGCGCGCGCCGCCCTCGAGCGTGTCCGGAGCGCCTACACCGGCCGGACTCTCGCGACCGTGGCGGACAACGTCGACCAGGCGGCCGAGGTCCTGCAGTACGCCGACGAGCGTGCCGCCGCAGCCCGGACGGCCCTCGCCGCCGGTGACCGCGGCGAAGCGGTCGTCGCCGTGCGGGACGGTCAACACGCACTCGCCCAGGTCCAGCAGCTCATCGGCACCGTCACGGCAGCCGAGACCACCTTCGCCGACGCCGCCACCCGTGCCGAGGCGATGCGCGCCGACATCGAAGGCGACCTCGCCGCCGCAGGCACACTGCGCACCGGCGGGCCCGACCTCGCCGCCGTCGTCGCCCGGGCACAGCGGGTCCTCCGCGCCGACGTCGACCCGCGCGACCCGGTCGGGGCCGTCGACGCCCTGACGAAGGCGAACACCGACATCGACGCCGCCCTCGCCAGTGCCCGCACCGCCGAGGAGCAGCACCGCCGCGCGACCCAGGCCCTCGACGCCGCCCTGCGGGACGCCCGCGGCCGGATCACTCAGGCGCGGCAGTACGTCACCGCGCACCGCGGCGGCGTCGGTTCGACCGCCCGGACCCGACTGTCCGAGGCCGAACGGGCACTCGACGACGCCCTCGACCTCGCCACGACCGACCCACAGCGCGCCCTGCAGGCAGCCCGTGCGGCCGAGCAGTACGCCGCCGCAGCCGTCGACGAAGCGAACGACGACATGGGCGGCTGGCCGGGGGCCGGCGGCGGCATGGGCGGCGGGCGCGGCGGTGCCCAGCTCGGCGGCCTCGTCACCGGCATCGTCCTCGGCGGCCTGCTCGGCGGGCGCGGCGGCAGCTACGGCGGCGGCAGCTTCGGGGGCGGCGGCGGCTTCGGCGGGGGTGGCGGGGGCTTCTCCGGCGGGGGCGGCGGAGGTGGCGGCTTCTCCGGCGGCGGACGCTTCTGACCAGACCACTCGAACGCACCAGCGATCCATCCACGAAAGGGAACCAGCAATGGCAAAGCAGTCCATCTTCGGCCGCATCTCCACGCTCGTCCGGGCGAACATCAACCAGCTCATCGACAACGCCGAGGACCCGCAGCTGATGCTCGACCAGCTCGTCCGTGACTACTCGAACAACATCGCGGACGCCAAGAGCGCCATCGCGCAGTCCATCGGCAACCTCCGCCTGCTCGAACAGGACAACGACGAAGACGTCCGCGCCGCCCAGGAGTGGGGCCAGAAGGCCGCGAACGCCTCCACCGCGGCGGACCGGTACCGCGCCGAGGGCAAGGCCGCCGACGCCGACAAGTTCGACAACCTCGCCAAGATCGCGATCGGCAAGCAGATCGCCGCCGAGCAGGAGGTCAAGGACAACGCCGCACCGCTCGCCACCCAGAACGAGCAGGTCGAGAAGCTCAAGCAGGGTCTGGCCGGCATGGAACAGAAGCTCGAAGAGCTCCGTTCGAAGCGGAACACCCTGGTCGCCCGTGCCAAGACGGCGGAAGCCCAGTCGAAGGTCAACGACGCCCTCGGCAACATCGACATCACCGACCCGACGAGCGACCTGGCCCGCTTCGAGGAGAAGGTCCGTCGTGAAGAGGCCAAGGTCATCGGGCAGCAGGAACTGCAGGCGTCGAGCCTCGACGCGCAGTTCGAGAGCCTCGAGGACGTCGGCCGTGACGCCGAGGTCGAGGCCCGTCTCGCCGCGCTGAAGTCCGGCGGCCCGACGGTCTGACCGCGACTGCACCGGACGACGTCGGACCCGCCTGACAGACTGACACGATGCGCTTCATCGTGGTCGGTCAGTGGCAGGGTTCGGCGTCGTCCCGTGCGATGCGGCTCGCGGACGGAGCAGCCGCCGTCGCAGCGGACCTGCCCCGGACGGCGACCACCACGATCGACGTCCCGACCGGTGCCGGCGACCGACTGGACACGGCGGTCGCCCGGTACACCTCGGTGCTCACCGTCTCGGGTTCCGTCGCCGAGGAAGCCGCGGTCGCGACCGAACCGGTCCTGGTGATCGGCGGCGACGGGTCCAGCGTGCTCGGTGCCTCCGTCCTCGTCGGACCGGACACGGCCGTCGTGCGGCTCTCCGGGTCCAGCGGGTTCCGGGCGCTGAACCGGGCCCAACCGATGGCTGCGGAGACGGCCGCCCTGCGCCTCCTGGTCGACCGCCCCGCCGACCTGTTCCCGGACCTGCCCGTCGTCCGGGCCGCCTCGGTGGTGGTCGCGGGCACCCGCGGCACCGAGTCCGCCGAGGCCGCGGCACTGGACCGCGCCGGCATCACGCACCTCGACGTCGACGCTGCGACGCCGGACGCCCTGCGCGGAGCGGTCGAGCGCACCGGCACCGACAGCGTGTTCGTGCACGTCGACCTCGACGTGCTCGACCCGTCGGAGGTCGACGGGCTGCTCGAGCCGGTCCCCTTCGGCATCGACGGCGCTGCCCTCGTCGCCCTCGTCCAGGCGGCCACGGCTGGAAGACGCCTGGTCGGCGCTGCCCTGACCGGGTTCGCCCCGGTCGACCCGAGCCGCGCAGTCGAGGACATGGGCGTCATCCTGCGGGTCGTCGGCGCCCTGTCCACCGCGGCACGCACGGCTTGACCGGTCCGACGCGACGGGTCCTCCACACAGCGCACCGCTCCCGGTTGATGCCCGCCCGTCGGCGGCTACGCTCGGCCACATGACGGACTACGACCTCATCGTGATCGGAGCCGGCGCTGTCGGCGAGAACGTGGCGGACTACGCCCACAAGCGCGGCCTGACGGTCGCCGTGGTGGAAGCCGAACTCGTGGGCGGTGAGTGCTCCTACTGGGCCTGCATGCCGTCGAAGGCCCTGCTGCGCAGCAGTCACGCGGTCGCGGCCGCCAAGCGCCTGGGTGGCGCGAAGGAAGCCGTGACCGGTGACGTCGACGCCGCCGCCGTGCTCGCCCGACGCAACTCGTTCACCAGCAACTGGGACGACGCCTCGCAGGTGCAGTGGCTCGAGTCCGCCGACATCGCCCTGATCCGCGGCCGCGCCACGATCACCGGTGAGAAGACCATCGAGGTCGACGGCACCGCGTACACGGCGCACGCGATCGCCCTGGTCACCGGCTCGGTGCACACCCTGCCGCCGGTCCCGGGTCTCGCCGAGGCGAAGCCGTGGGGCACCCGCGAAGGCACCAGCGCGCAGGAGGTCCCGGAGAGCCTGCTCGTCATCGGCGGCGGCGTCGCCGGCTCCGAGCTCGCGACCGCCTGGGCCGCCCTCGGCGCCACGGTCACCCTGGCCGCCCGCCACGGTCTGCTCGGCGGGATGGAGCCCTTCGCAGGTGAACTCGTCGCCGACGGCATGCGCGAACTCGGCATCGACGTCCGCACCGGCGTGAACCCCACCCGCGTCGACCGCGACGAGCACGGCCTCGTCACCACCACCTTCGACGACGGCACGACCCTCGTCACCAGCGAGGTCCTCGCCGCCACCGGCCGGGCACCCGGCACCGAGCACCTCGGACTGTCCTCGGTCGGACTGACCGACGGCGAGTGGCTCGACGTCGACGACACCATGCTCGTCACCGGCACCGACTGGCTGTACGCCGTCGGCGACGTCAACCACCGCGCACTGCTCACCCACCAGGGCAAGTACCAGGCCCGTGCGGCCGGCGAGGTCATCGCGGCACGCGTCCAGGGCCGTCCGGTACACGCCGAGCCGTGGGGCGCCCACGTCGCCACCGCCGACCACGCCGCGGTCCCCCAGGTCACCTTCACCGACCCCGAGGTCGCGAGCGTCGGCCTCACGGAGGAGCAGGCCCGTCAGCAGGGCATCGACGTCCGCGCGGTCGAGTACGACCTGGGCAGCATCGCCGGCTCGGCACTGCAGGCGGACGGCTACACCGGCCGCGCGAAGATGGTCGTCGACGAGTCCCGCGGGGTCGTCGTCGGGGTCACCTTCGTCGGGCAGGACGTCGCCGAGATGCTGCACGCGGCCACCGTCGCCGTCGTGGGCGAGGTCCCGCTCGAGCGCCTCTGGCACGCCGTCCCCGCCTACCCGACCATGAACGAGATCTGGCTCCGCCTGCTCGAGACCTACGGCCGTCCCGAGTAGCCCGTGCGGAACCCGCTCGTCGCCTCGCCGGTGTCCCGTGCCGGGTGGCTCTTCGCGACCGCCGTCGGCCTGGCGATCGGGCTGCCCCTGTCGACCGGCCAGGTCCGGGTCTACGACGGGTTGATCGTCTGCCGGGGGCTGCCCCGCTGGGTGTTCCGGCGCGGCGGCACCTGCGTCGGCTCGGTCTACCTGACACGGGACAACGACGGCGACCGGGTCCTCCGGCACGAGCGCGTGCACGTCGAGCAGTGGCGCCGGTACGGCATGCTCATGCCCCTGCTGTACGGCGTCGCCGGGCGGGATCCGCTGCGCAACCGCTTCGAGGTCGAGGCGGGGCTGGAGGACGGCGGCTACCGCTGACGCCCGCCGGCCCCCGGCCCCCGGCCCCCGGCGTCAGCCGGACACGCACAACAGGAACCGGCTCGAACCACCCGATCCCGTGGTTCGAGCCGGTTCCCGTTGTGCGGAGCCGATCCGCGCCGCCGATCCAGCTCAGCAGGCGCGCCAGGCCGGCTCGGCCCCCGCGGCGCGGCGCGACACGACCGGCCACCCTCCTCGCGCCGAACGGTCACGACACCCCGCAACCGATCCGCCGAGCGGTCACGTTCCGTCGTTCCGCGGCCCTGAGAACGACGATGTGTGACCGCTCGACGAACTCTTGCCGGGCGTGCCGGTCCGGCTCAGCGGACGCGGCCGCCAGGCTCAGCGGGCGCGGCGGGCCAGCTCAGCCGCGGCGGCGCGGCACGACCGGCGATCGTCCTCGCGCCGAACGGTCACGACACCCCGCAACCGATCCGCCGAGCGGTCATGTTCCGTCGATCCGCGGCGCTGAGAACGACGATGTGTGACCGCTCGACGGACTCCGGCCGGGCGCGGCGGGCCGGCTCAGCACGCGCCGGCTCAGCGCGCGCAGCCCGGCTCAGCCCGCGCAGCCCGGCTCAGCGCGCGCGGCGCGGGACGACCAGCGGCGTGCCGGTCTCCGGGTCGGGGACGACCACGCACGGCAGCCCGAAGACCTCGGCGACGAGCTCCTCGGTGACCACCGACTCCGGCGTCCCCTGCGCCACGATGACGCCGTCACGCATCGCGATCATGTGCGTCGCGTACCGGGCCGCCTGGTTCAGGTCGTGCAGCACCGCGACGACCGTCCGCCCGGCGGCGTGCAGCGTCGAGGCCAGTTCGAGCACGTCGTACTGGTGCGCGATGTCGAGGAACGTCGTCGGCTCGTCGAGCAGCACGATGTCGGTCTGCTGCGCCAGCACCATCGCGATCCAGACCCGCTGCCGCTGCCCGCCCGAGAGCTCGTCGACGCCACGGTCGGCGAGCCCCACGATGTCGGTCTGCGCCAGGGCGGCCTGCACGACCTGGCGATCGGTCCCGCTCGAGGGGTGCAGCAGGTCCTGGTGCGGGAAGCGGCCGCGCGACACCAGGTCCCGCACGGTGATGCCGTCCGGGGCGATCGGCGTCTGCGGCAGCATCGCGACCCGCCGGGCGACGGCCTTCGGGCGGTACGACGTGATCGGTCGACCGTCCAGGTACACGGTGCCGGCCGACGGCTTGAGTGTCCGGGCCAACGCTTTGAGCAGCGTCGACTTGCCGCACGCGTTCGGCCCGACGATGACGGTCAGTTCGCCGTCCGGGACGTCCACGTCGAGGTCGTGCACGACCACGCGGTCGTCGTAGCCGAGCCGGAGTCCGCGGGCACCGAGCGCCGTGACGGGGGCCTCCGGCGTGAGGACCGAGGCAGGGCTCAACACTCCGCCTTGCCGTGCCGCCAGTACCCCATGAACGCGACCTGCTTGCGGTCGAGCCCGACGCTCCGCACGAGGTGGCGGCGGAGCTCCTTGACGCAGCCGGCCTCGCCCGCGATCCAGGCGTACACCGGCAGGTCGTCGTCCTCACGCGGGACGTCCCAGAGCACCTGCTGGTCGACGTCCACGTCCGCCAGTTCGGCCCCGGCGGCAGCACGGCCGGCGACGACGAGCGGGTCCGGGGCGACGGTCGAGGCCCAGGCGTGCACGTGGTCCGTCATCCGGGCTCCGTGCGACGCGCCGTTCCGAGCGATCCAGCGGACCTCCACCCCGGCGGGCGCGGAGACCGGCAGCCGGTCGGCGTCGGTCGGGACCTCGATGAACACGTGGCCGACGGCGCTGACGTCGAGCGCTTCGAGGATGGCGCAGATGGCCGGAGCGGCGGTCTCGTCCCCGGCGAGGAGGATCCGGTTTGCGGACCCCGGCGAGAACTCGGCGGCACCGGAGGGCAGGTCGGCCGGCGACTCCGGCATGCTCGGGCCGACGATCCGCAGTTCGTCGCCGACGCCGCAGGCCGACACCCAGCGGGACGCCGGGCCGGCGTCGCCGTGGGCCACGAAGTCGATGTCGAGCTCGTGGGCGTCCGGCCGGAACGAGCGGACCGTGTAGGTGCGGATCGGGTTGCGTGTTGCGTCCGGCAGGGCACGCCACGCCGCGAACCAGTCCTCGCCCTCGGGCAGGTCGGAGAACCCGTGCCCGTCGAGCGGCAGCAGCACCTTGATGCGCTGGTCGAGACCGACGGCCGAGAAGTCCGCGAGCTCATCGCCGGTCAGCGTCACCCGGACGAAGTGCGGGGTGAGCGACGAGACGGCTGCCACACGGACGGAGAAGACGCGGTACCGGGCTGCCACTCCTCGAGTATGGCATGCCTAACCTAAGGAGAACAGGGCGCGTCGCACTGCGACACTGGTCGGGTGTCCGAGCACGATGACGAATTCGCCGACGTCCCCGCCCTGGCGGCCGCGAGCGGCGTGACCGAGCCGCTGCGCGCCTCCCGGCAGGAGGTCCCGACCGACGGTGGGACGGTCTCCGCGATCCGCTGGTCGCGGACCCCTCCGCCGGCGGCCGGACGGGAGGCCCGGATCACCTACCTGCACGGGCTCGGCATCGACGCGCACAGCTTCGACCAGACCGCGATCGCGGTCGACCAGCCGGCCGTCGCCCTGGACCTGCCGGGGCACGGCCGCTCGGCCTGGCGGGCGGACGCGGACTACGCGGCGACCGCGACGGCACCGACCGTCCTCGCCGCCCTGGACGCCCTGGACGTGCCGCCGGGGCTGGTCGTCGGGCACTCACTCGGCGCGATCCTGTCGGCACGACTGGCTGCCCTCGCGCCGGAGCGGGTCACCGGCCTCGTGCTCGTCGACATGTCGCCGGACTTCGCGCAGCGGGCGGTCGACCGGATCGCCCGGGCACTGGAGTCCGAGGAGCCCTTCGCCAGCCTCGACGAGGTCGTCGAACGGGCGATCGCGGCCCGGGTCGGCGGGGACGACGCGACGCTCCGCCGCGAAGCACGGCACTCCACGCGGGTCGGCGCGGACGGTCGACTCGTCCGACGACACCACTTCCCGCACCTCGGCGGCCGGACGTCGACCGTCGGCCGGTTCGCGGACGCGTGGCCGGACCTCGAGCAGCTCGACGTGCCGCTGCTGCTCGTCCGGGGTGACCGGGGGTACGTCTCCCCCAAGCTGCACCAGGCGTTCGCCGAGCGGTTGCCGAGCGCGACGATCGTCACCGTGGAGTCGCGGCACGCCGTGCAGACGCAGGCTCCGTTGCCGCTCGCCCGGGCGATCCGGGAATGGGCGAGCACGCACGCGTTGTTGGATGGCGTCGAAGAACCCCCTGCGACTTCGTCCGAGACCTGACACCGCCGACGCCCGAGCGCCCGGTAGCCTCGTCCGAGCGCCGCCGACGACCGTCGTCCCGGCGCCTGCGATCCGGCCCTGCACCGGATCGATCCGGCCCCCGACGGGGTCGGCTCCGGGAAGGAACCCAGCATGCGTCCGCTCCACCGCACCGCCCTCGCCGCGGCAGCCCTCGCCGTCGCGACCTCGGTCGCCCTGGCCGGCTGCTCCGGCGGCTCCGACGACACCCGCGGCGGCGCCGACGCGACGGTCCGGGTCGGCCTGGTGCTCGAACCGACGAGCCTCGACATCCGCACCCAGAGCGGGAACGCCCTGGACCAGGTGCTCATCGACAACGTCTACCAGGGGCTCGTCGGGCGGACCGCGGACGGGAAGGTCCGCGACGTGCTGGCGTCCTCGCACCAGGTCTCCGGCGACGGCCTGACCTACACGTTCACGCTCCGCGACGGGGCGACGTTCCAGGACGGCAAGCCGGTCACCGCGAAGGACGTCGTCTGGTCGCTCGAGGACGTCAAGGCGCACGAGTCCTACGTCGACGCGGACGACCTCGCGTCGGTGAAGACCGTCGCAGCGACCGGGGACGACACCGTCACGCTGACCCTGGCGAAGCCGGACTCGGACCTGCTCTGGAACCTCACCGGCCGGGCCGGGCTGGTCCTCGAGCAGGCCGCGGGCAACGACCGGACGAAGACCGCGAACGGCACCGGGCCGTTCGAGGTCGCCAGCTGGAAGCAGGGCGACTCGCTCACCTTCCGCCGGAACCCGGACTACTGGGGCGCGAAGGCGAAGGTGGCGAAGGTCGTCTTCCGGTACATCACCGACCCGTCGACGGCCGTCAACGCGATGGCCGGCGGGGACCTCGACGTCGAGACCGCGGTCGACGGCACGCTGAAGAGCCAGCTGCAGGGCACCTCCGGCGTGACGCTGCACACCGGTAAGACGACCGACAAGTACACGCTGGCCTTCAACGACCAGAAGGCGCCCTTCACCGACGTCCGCGTCCGCCGGGCGATCCGGCAGGCCATCGACCCGAAGGCCGTCATCAAGGCCATCGGTGGCGGCGGGGTGGAGCAGGGCGGTCCGATCCCCGCCCTCGACCCCGGCTACCAGGACCTGACCGACGTCGACGCGTACGACCCGGCCGCGGCGAAGAAGCTCCTGCAGCAGGCCGGCGTGACGAAGCCGACGCTGACCCTGACCTACGCCAACGTGTACCCGACGGCGATCGGTGACGTCCTGACCTCCGAACTCGCCGACGTCGGCATCACGCTGAAGGTGCAGCGCGTCGACTTCGCGACCTGGCTCGACTCCGTCTTCAAGAAGAAGGACTTCGACCTCAGCATGGTGAACCACACCGAGGCGCGGGACTTCGGCAACTGGGCGAACCCGGACTACTACTTCGGGTACGACAACGCCGTGGTCCAGCGGCTCTACGCGGCCTCGGTCGCCACCACCGACCAGACCGAGAAGGTGCGGGCCCTGCAGCAGGCGGCGAAGATCGTCAGCGAGGACGCGGCGGCTGAGTGGCTGTACACGGCGACCACCACGACCGCGATCCGCGACGGCGTCACCGGGTTCCCGTTCGACAGCACCACGACCCGCCTGGACCTGGCGGACCTCGCCGTCTCGTAGCATCGGACTCGTGACCCGATTCCTCGTCGGGCGGGTGCTCCTGCTCGCCGTCGGACTGCTCGTGGCGAGCTTGATCGTCTTCGCGACGCTCCGTGTGCTGCCCGGCGACGTCGCGCAGGTCGTCGCCGGCGCCGAGGCGACGCCCGCCCAGGTCGCCGCGCTCCGTGAGCAGCTCGGGCTCGACCGTCCCGTCGTGCTGCAGTACCTCGACTGGATCGGCGGCCTGTTCCGCGGTGACCTCGGCAACTCCCTGGTCACCCGGGGCCCGGTCGCCCCGGAGATCGCGCAGAAGCTCGCGGTGACGCTGCCCCTCGCCGGCATGTCCCTGGCCGCCGCACTGGTCATCGGCGTCCCGCTCGGGATCCTGGCCGCAGTGCTCCGCCGCCGACCGGGCGGTGCCGTGATCTCCGCCGCCGCGCAGGCCGTCGCTGCGATCCCGGTCGTCTGGGCCGGCATGCTGCTCGTCGCCCTGTTCGCGGTGACGCTGCACTGGCTGCCCGTGCAGGGCTTCCCGCTCGACGGCTGGGACACCCCCGACCGGGCGTTCGCCGCCCTCGTGCTCCCCGCGTTGACCATCGGTGCGGTCGAGGGAGCCGTCATCCTCCGCTTCACCCGGTCCGCGACGCTGTCCGTCCTGGACGCCGACCACGTCCGGACCGCGGCGGCGATCGGACTGACGAAGAACCGCGCCCTCCTCCGCCACGGCTTGCCGAGCGTCGCACTGACTGTGCTCGCCGTCCTCGGTGTGCAGATCGCCGGACTGCTGGTGGGCGCGGTCGTCGTCGAGCAGCTGTTCTCGCTGCCCGGGGTCGGCCGCATGCTCGTCACCGACGTCGGCCGCCGCGACATCACGAAGGTGCAGTCCGAGCTGCTCGTGCTCACCGGACTCGTGCTGCTCGTCGGGTTCGCCGTCGACGTGCTGCACCGTGTGCTCGACCCGCGGCAGCGCGAGGCCGCGTCGTGACCGCGCTCCGCCGACTGCTCCGGACCCCGACCGGACTGTTCGCCGTCGTCGTCCTGGGGCTGCTCGTCGTGCTGGCCGCGGTGTCGCTCGTCTGGACACCCGAGAACCCGTTCCGCACCGACCCGTTCCACCAGTGGGAGCGTCCGAGCGCCGCACACTGGTTCGGCACCGACGGAGTCGGCCGCGACATCGCCAGCTACCTGCTCGCCGGCACCCGGACCACGCTCGTCGTCGCGGTCGGCGCCGGCGTCATCGCGAGCGTCGTCGGCATCGTCCTCACCGCGATCGGCTCGCTCACCGCCCGCTGGGTCCGTGAGGCCACCGCGGTGCTCCTCGACGTCCTGGTCGCGTTCCCCACCCTGCTCACCGCGATGCTCCTCACCGCGGTGTACGGCGGGTCGCTCGGCGTCGTCGTGGTGTCGGTCGGGTTGGCGTTCGGCGTCACCATCGCCCGGGTCGCCCGCGGTGAGATCCGCCGCATCGCCCGGAGTGACTACGTCGTCGCGGCCCGGGCGTCCGGCGTCGGCCCGCTCGGCGTGCTGTTCCGACACCTGGTGCCGAACGCCGCGCCGCTGTTCACCGTGCAGCTCTCGCTCGCGATGGCGACCGCGGTGCTCGCCGAGGCCGGACTGTCCTACCTGGGCTACGGCGCCGACGCGGGGACGGCCTCGTGGGGCCGGCTGCTGTCCGACCTGCAGACCTACATCGGCGTGCACCCGTGGAGTGCGACCTGGCCGGGAGCGGCGATCGCGATCGTCGTGATGGCGCTGTCGCTGCTCGGCGACGCCGTCCGGGACGCCACCGACCCGCGGCTGACGACGAGCCGGCGGGGGCCGGACGCGGCGACCCCCACCAGCACCAGCACCACCGGTACAACCGGCACCGGCACCTCCGGTACGACCGGCCCCAGCACCGGCACCGTCGCCGGGACGGAGGGGATCGCATGAGCGACGAGACGGCAGCGCCCGGCCTCGACGTCCGCGGGTTGACGGTCCGGATCGCGGGGCGGACGGTGCTCGACGACGTGACGTTCGCCGTGCCTCCCGGCCGACGCGTCGGCGTGATCGGCGCGTCCGGGTCGGGGAAGTCGATGACCTCGCTCGCCCTGATGGGCCTGGAGCCCGCCGGGGCGACGGTCACCGGCAGCATCCGCCTGGACGGCCGGGAGCTCGTCGGCCTGCCCGACCGCGAGCGTGCCCGGACCCGCGGTGCGGCGATCGGCATGGTGTTCCAGGAGCCGGGCACCGCGCTCGACCCGCTCCGCCGGGTCGGCAAGCAGATCGTCGAACCGCTCCGGCTGCACCGCGGCCTGGACCGGCGCGCCGCTGCCGAGGCCGCCGTCGGACTCGCCCGGGACGTCGGCCTGCCCGACCCGGAACTGCTGCTCCGGCAGTACCCGCATCAACTGTCCGGTGGGCAGCGGCAGCGGATCTGCATCGCGATGGCGATGGCCGGCGAGCCGGCGTTCCTGGTCGCGGACGAGCCGACCACGGCGCTCGACGTGACCACGCAGGCCCGGATCCTCGACCTGTTCGAGTCGCTGACGGTCTCCCGGGGCACCGGCATGCTGTTCGTGACGCACGACCTGGCGGTGCTGTCGCGGATCGCGGACACGGCGGTCGTCCTCGAGGCCGGGCGCGTCGTCGAGCAGGGCCGCGTCGCCGACCTGCTCGCCACGCCCGGGCACCCCGCCACCGTGGCGCTCGTCGAGGCGGCGCGCGCCACCGCCAGGAGGACCTCGTGACCGACCCCGACCCCACCGCGCCGGCACTGGTCGGCGCGGACCTCCGCCGCACGTACCGACTCCCCCGTCGCAGCCCGTTCGAGCCGGGCGCGGTCCGCACCGCCGTCGACGGCGTCGACCTGACCGTCGCGGCCGGATCACGGCTCGGGATCGTCGGCGAGTCCGGGTCCGGCAAGTCGACGCTCGTCCGTCTCCTCGCCGGACTGGAGGCTCCCACCACCGGCACCGTGCACGCGTCGGGCCGCCCCGTGGACGCGCGGGCATCGGCCGCGTCTTCGCGCTGGTTCCGTCGGGAGACCGGCATCGTGTTCCAGGACCCGGTCGCCTCACTCGACCCGCGGATGCGCGTCGGGGCGATCGTCGCCGAACCGCTCCGGGCGCTCCGGGTCGCGGGCCACCACCGGGCGATGGTGGCTGCCGTCCTGGAACGGGTGGACCTGCCCGCGGACGCCGCCGACCGGTACCCGCACGAGTTCTCGGGAGGGCAGCGGCAGCGGATAGCGGTCGCCCGCGCGGTGGTGCACCGGCCGCGGATCCTGTTCGGGGACGAGCCGATGAGCGCCCTCGACGTCGTGGTCCGCGCTCGCGTGATCGAGCTGTTCCGCTCGTTCGTCGACGACCTCGGGGCGACGCTCGTGCTCGTGTCGCACGACATCGGCGTGGTGCAGCGGCTGTGCGACACCGTCGCGGTGATGTCGGCGGGGCGGATCGTCGAGCACGGCCCGGTGTCCCTGCTCGACGCGCCGACGCACGAGGTCACGCGGGCGCTGGTCGCGGCGGCGCCGACGCTGCCGTAGGGCCGGGGGCGGCGGGGTTCGCCGACCGGTCACGACACCCCGCTCAGCTCCGCCGACCGGTCACGAACCGTCGGCAACGCCGCCCCAGAACGACGAGTCGTGGCCACTCGGCGGCAGCACCCGGGCGCGCCGGACAGCACCCGCGGCCGACGGCGCGAGTGACGGCGCAGCCCGCACCCCCAGCGCCGACCGGTCACGACACCCCGCTCACCTCCGCCGACCGGTCACGAACCGTCGGCAACGCCGCCCCAGGAGGACGACTTGTGACCACTCGGCGGCAGCACCCGGGCGCGCCGGACAGCACCCGCGGCCGACGGCGCGAGTGACGGCGCAGCCCGCACGCCCAGGGCCGACCGGTCTCGACACCCCGCTCTCCTCCGCCGACCGGTCACGATCCGTCGGCAACGCCGCCCCAGAACGACGACTCGGGACCACTCGGCGGCAGCACCCGGGCGCGCCCGACAGACGCAGTCCGGCCGCCCGCGCTACCAGCCGGCCGGGTGCCGCCGCTGCCAGCGCAGCCGGCGCTCGAGCTGCGCCCCGATCGCCAGGAGCACCCGCTCCCCACCCGGGCGCCCGATGAGCTGCACGCCCATCGGCAGCCCTGCGCCGTCCGGGTGCCCCTCGCCGATGACCCCGACGGGCAGCGAGATGGCGGGCAACCCCGACACGTTCGCCATCGACGTCCAGGGCGAGTAGGCGCACTGGCGGCGGAAGTCCTCCTCCGGGTCGTCGCCGTACCAGCCGAGGGGCCGCGGAGTCATCGCGAGCGTCGGGGTGAGGACGGCGTCGAACCGGTCGAACGCCCGGATCAGCGCGACCGAGAACGCGTCGAGTCCGGCCATCGCGTCGAGCACCTGCGTGCTCGTGAGCGACCGCCCGCGCTCGACCAGCCAGGCGACGAGCGGTGTCAGGGCCGACAGGTCGATCCCCGGGATCCGGGCGATGCCGGCGCCGGAGGACTCCCACGCCACCTGGAACGGCTCGGCGTACGGCAGGCGCGGCATCGTCACGTCCTCGACCCCGTGTCCGACCTCGCCGAGCACGCGGACGGCGGTGTCCACGGCCTCCCGCGCGGCCGGGTCGACGACCACGTCCACGAAGTCGTCCCACGGCGAGCCCTCGAGCAGACCGACGACGAAGCGCCCCTCGCCCCGGACGGCCGCCGCGGTGAAGGGCCCGTCGCCGACGTCGGGCGTCACGAGCGCGTACGGCTGCCGCTCCGGCACCCCGGTCGGTGCGACGAGTGCATCGAGCAGCATCCCGGCATCGGCCACGGTCCGGGTGAGCGGTCCGGCGACGGCGAGTCCGCCCAGTCCGGCACGCCCGGGCATCGACGGCACGCGACCGCGGCTCGGCTTCAGTCCCACCAGGCCGGTGGCGGCCGCCGGGATCCGCACCGAGCCGCCGCCGTCCGAGCCGACGGCCGCCGGCAGCAGCCCGGCCGCGACGGCGACGGCGGCGCCGCTCGACGACCCGCCCGGGGCGCGCGTGGTGTCGTACGGGTTGCGGGTGGTGCCGAAGCGCGTCTCGGAGGACGACGACATGCCGAACTCCGGGGTCGCCGTCTTGCCCAGGCTGATCGCCCCGGCGTCGTCGAGCGCCGCGACGAGCGGATGGTCGACCGTCGCCGGGTCCCCCGGCAGGGCGAGCGTCCCGGACCGGGTGGGCACCCCGCGACGATCCGTCAGGTCCTTGTCCGCGGACGGGAGGCCCCACAACGGCCGCGACGTCGGCACCCGGTCGCCGAGGTGCTCGGCCCGGGCACGCGCGGCCTGGGCGGTGACGGTCACGAACGCGCCGAGCTCGGGGTCGAGCCGCTCGATGCGGGCGAGGTAGTGGTCGGTGACCTCGCGGGCGGTGGTGTCGCCACGGCGGATCCAGTCCCAGAGTTCCTGCGCCGACAGGTGGTGGAGTTCGAACACGGACCGAGCCTAGGCCGACGCGTCCGGCACCTGTGTGAGTAGCTCGCCCACCTGGCAGCCGAGTGCGACGCAGATCGCTTCGAGCGTGCTGAAGCGGACCGCCTTCGCGTGCCCGTTCTTGAGGATCGAGAGGTTCACGGTGCTCACCCCGACCTGTTCGGAGAGGTCGACGAGCGTCATCCCGCGCGCCAGCAGCAGTTCGTCGAGTCGGCAGACGATCGCCATCAGACCAGTCCGGACGAGTCGTCCCGGTACCCGGCGGCCGTCCGGAAGACCGCCGCGAGGGCGGACAGTCCGGCTGCGGCGACGAGCGGCCAGAACGGGGCGCCCAGGTCCCCGCCGTGGCCGGTGTACGTGCCGAGGAACTCGGGCAGGGCCCCGGCGATCGACGGCTGCGTCATCTCGCTCGCGGTCTGCAGGACCGAGGCGGCCTCGAACCCCGCGAACACGATGACAGCGAGCGTCGTGAGCGCGCGTGAGCAGGTCCGGGCGAACGGACGCCCGTCGCCGATGCTGCGGGTCACGAGCAGCAGGCAGACCGCGATCCCGCCCGCGGTGAGGACGGTGACGAGGTCGCTCAGGTCGTGCAGCACGATCGTCGAGGCCGGGAGGTCCTGCACCCGTCCGACCATCTCGGTCACCGCCGGCGTCGTCCCGGCCACGACCCTTGCCCCGTCGACAGGCGCCCCCGACGGGCGGGCGACCGGCATCTCGAGCGTCCAGGTCCAGTCGATCCCGGTCGTCCGGTGCGCGAGCTGGTCGATCATGCCGGCGACGATGAACCAGGCACGGACGGCAGCGACCAGGATCATGCCGAGGGAGACGACGAACACGAAGCTGACGGAGCTCTTCTGGCGGAGCGCAGCGGCTCGCTCATCGGGGATCGACATGCGGCGAGCATAACGAATTTCGTTGGGCTGCGCCTTTTGCTGGACCGGTGGTGCTTGACCGGGTCCTCCGGAGTGACCAAGCTCGCCGCATGGACTTCGGCGGAGTGCTCGGCGCGGACGCGCCCGACCCGGAGCTCGAGCGGCGGGCCGCGGTCCGTGCGCTCGGGTTCGACGTCGCCGGTCTCGTCGCTCAGCGGCACCTCGAGGACTCCGGCTCCCTCGGCGTGCAGACCAGCGAATCCGACGGCGTGCTGGTGAGTGCGACCGTGTCCCGGCAGTACACGCTCTGGCGGAACCCCGACGACCGCGACGACCCGGTGAACCTGGCGGTGCTGGATGACGAGCGGCGGCGGTCGCTCGAGGAGGTCCCGCCGTGGCCCCGTCCGGCCTGGCTCGTCGCGACCGTCGAGCGGATGCGGTACCCGAGGCTGTGGGAGGCAGTCCAGACGCACTGGTCCGCACCCGGAACGACCCGTCCCATGGCGGCGGAGACCCTCGTCGACCACGTGCAGTCCGTCCTGATGAACCAGTACCGCGACGAACACGGCCTCCCGGACCCGACCGAGGACCCGTGGCCGGCCCTGGTCGACGAACGCAGCGTCCAGCCCGAGCATCCGGTCCTGGTCGACGGTGTCGAGCGCCCGGGCCTGCTCCTCGACACGGACCCCTTCGTGCTCGGCCTGGCGACCGAACTCGACGACGGGCGGGTCATCACGGCGGTGCTCCCCCGCGATGAACTGCCCCTGCTCACCGTCGCGTTCGACTCGGCAGCACCCCTCGAACCGGGAGCAGCACCAGCACAGACCCCAGGCCCGGTGCCCGCTCCGGGGACGCCCTAACCAGATCGGACCACGTCGAGGACCCGCAGCTCCTCCGCGTCGGTCAACCCCGACCGCCGCACCCGCCCGACCCCGCGGGCCCGCTCGTCCTCCACGACACGGCGGACCGTCTCGGCGAGCGGCCGAGCCGTCCCGCCCGCCGCCCGGAACGCCCGACCGGCCCGCCGGGCGAACCCCACCTCGCCGACCGGGATCCACAGCGGCAGCGAGGCCGGTCCCGCCCAGTACGCGACCCCCTGCGCCAGGAGGGTGTCGTCGTCGACGGCCACGAGCCTCCCGTCGAACCCGGTCACGGACCGGACCTCGTCGAGGAACGCCCCCATCGACGTGCTCGGTCCGACGGCGTCGACGGTCCCGACCGTACCCGCCCGCCCGGCGCGGACGATCCACTCCGCCACGTCCGTGACGTCGACGACCTGCACGGCGCGGCCCTCCAGGACCGGCGTCACGACGTCGCCGCCGCGGTCGAGCCGGGCGGCCCAGTAGCCGAACCGGTCGCTCGGGTCGCCGGGCCCGACGATGAGCCCCGGGCGGACCACGAGCGCGTCCGTCCCGCGCACCCGCCTGGTCGCCCGCTCCCCCGTGACCTTCGCGTCGGCGTACGGCGTCGGGTCGACCGGCTCGACGGGCTCGACCGGCTCGACCGGCTCGACGACCGGCGCGTCCTCGTCGTCGCCGGCCCGGTCGCTGCGGGCGTACACGGAGATCGTCGAGACGAACGTCCAGTGCGCGGCGCGGGCCGAGAGGGCCTCGAGCGCGCCCGTCACGTGCGCCGGGTCGGTCGCCAACTCGACGACGTCGTCCCAGGTGTCGCCAACGCCGGAGTAGGCGTCAGCTGCCGAGCGGTCGGCCCGGACGAACCGTGCACCGGCCGCCGGCTCCCCCGACTCGCCCCGTGCCAGGCACGTCACCTCCGCACCGTCCCGCAGCGCCGCCTCGGCGACCGCCCGCCCCAACCACCCGGTCCCGCCCAGCACCAGCACGCGTCGCATGCCGTCAGTCTGGCAGCGCACCGGGCGGGAGGCACGGGACCGGGCCGCACCGTGCCTCCCGTCCGGTGCGTGCCCGGCCCGGCGAGGTGGGACGATGTGGGGATGACCGCCACGCTCGTCGCCAAGGGGCTCGCCGGCGGCTACGCCGCCCGCACGCTGTTCGACTCCCTCGACCTCACGGTCGCGCCCGGTGACGTGATCGGCGTCGTCGGCGTGAACGGCGCCGGCAAGTCGACCCTGCTGCGCCTGCTGGCCGGGGTCGACGAGCCGCTCGCCGGCACCGTGTCGCTGTCCCCGACGGACGCGTTCGTCGGCTGGCTGCCGCAGGAGCACGAGCGGGTGGCGGGCGAGACGGTCGCCGGGTACGTCGCCCGCCGGACCGGGTGTGCCGAGGCGGCGACGGAGATGGACGCGACAGCCCTGGCCCTCGGCGAACCGGACGCCGGCGACGCCGCCGCGGACCGGTACTCGACCGCACTCGAACGCTGGCTCGCCTCGGGGGCCGCCGACCTCGACGAGCGGATGCCGGTGGTGCTCGCCGACCTCGGCCTGACCCTCGACGCCCCCGACGGCTCCGTGACGGCGGACTCGCTGATGACCTCGCTCTCCGGTGGTCAGGCGGCCCGGGTGGGGCTCGCGGCACTGCTGCTCTCACGCTTCGACATCGTGCTGCTCGACGAGCCGACGAACGACCTGGACCTGGACGGGCTGGACCGGCTCGAGGAGTTCGTGCGCGGCCTCCGCGGTGGGGTCGTCCTGGTCAGCCACGACCGCGAGTTCCTGGCGCGCTCGGTGACGGCGGTCCTCGAACTCGACCTGGCGCAGTCCTCGAACCGCCTGTTCGGTGGCGGGTACGACGCGTACCTCGAGGAACGCGAGATCGCCCGCCAGCACAAGCGCGACGCCTACGACGACTTCGCGGCGACGAAGGCCGACCTGGTTTCGCGTGCCCGGACCCAGCGCGAGTGGTCCAGCCAGGGTGTGCGCAACGCGATGAAGAAGGCGCCGGACAACGACAAGATCCGCCGCAAGGCCGCGAGCGAGTCGAGCGAGAAGCAGGCGCAGAAAGTCCGGCAGATGGAGTCGCGGATCGCCCGACTGGACGAGGTCGAGGAACCCCGCAAGGAGTGGCAGCTCGAGTTCACGATCGGCCAGGCGCCGCGGTCCTCCGCCGTCGTCGCGACGCTGTCCGACGCCCGGTACGAGCAGGGCGACTTCACGCTCGGCCCGGTGTCGCTGCAGGTGAACGGCGGCGACCGGATCGGCATCACGGGCCCGAACGGCGCCGGCAAGTCGACGCTGCTGCGGGCGCTGCTCGGGCGGCAGGAACCGACGAGCGGCACCGCGTCGATCGGGTCGAGCGTCGCCGTGGGCGAGGTCGACCAGGCCCGCTCGCTGTTCACGGGTGCGGAGCCGCTCGCGGCGGTGTTCGAGGGGCTGGTCCCCGAGATGACGACGGCGGACGTCCGCACCCTGCTGGCGAAGTTCGGGCTGAAGGCCGACCACGTGGGACGCGCCGCCGGTGAGCTCTCGCCCGGTGAGCGCACCCGGGCCGGACTGGCGCTCCTGCAGGCCCGCGGGGTGAACGTGCTCGTGCTCGACGAGCCGACGAACCACCTGGACCTCACCGCGATCGAACAGCTGGAGCAGGCGCTCGAGACGTACGAGGGGACCCTGCTGCTGGTGACCCACGACCGGCGGATGCTCGACACCGTGCAGCTCGACCGGCAGTGGCGTGTCGAGGCCGGGCGGGTCACCGAGGCCTGACGGGGCACCGAAGGCTGACGGGCCAACGGTCCGGGATCGGGGCGCCCCCTAAGCTGGCGCGGTGGACATGACGGAGTGGCAGCAGCACGTCGACGCTCTCTGGGCCGACCCCGACGCCGACGGCGAACAGCGGATCGTCCGGATGCGGGAGCTGGCCGACGCCGCACCGCACCCGGCGCTCGGGGCCTTCGAGCTCGGCGGTGCGTACGACTCCGGCGGGCACGAGGTCGAGGCCGACGTCGAGTACAGCCGGGCCACCGCGGAGGGGCTGGGGACGGTCGACCCGATCCGTGCCGCTCAGATGGTGATCCAGCACGCGTCGACGCTCCGGAACCTGGGCCGGGTCGAGGACGCGATCACGATGCTCCGCGCAGCCCCCGCCCACCCGTCGATCGGCGACGCTCCGGCGGTGTTCCTCGCGCTCGCCCTGCACAGTGCCGGGCGGAGCGACGAGGCGCTGCGGCTGGCCGTCGAGACGATCGAACCGGCCCTGCCGCGGTACAACCGGTCGGTGCGCGCCTACGCGGCAGCACTCACCGAGGACTGAGCGCCGGGAGCGCGGTGCTCACTCGCCCGGGACACCGACGAGCGCACCGGACACGTACACCTGGACCGCCCGCTCGACGTCGAAGTCCGGGTCGTCCGCTGTCCCGATGCACAGGTTCCCGACACCGCGGAGCAGTTCGTAGCCGGTGATCCCCGCGCTGGTCGCCCGCCCCGGCACGGCGCTCCGCGCGGCGGTCAGCAGGTCCGTGCACACCGGCACGAGCCGGTCGACGAAGTACCGGTGCAGGGCGTCGGTCGCCGCGCCGTCGCCGTGCAGGGCGTCGGGCAGCCCGTGCTTGGTGACGAGGAAGTCGACGAACAGGCCGATCCACCGACGCAGCGCCACGTCCGGGTCGGACGACTCGGCCAGGAGGCGCGGGCCGGCTTCCGCGCACGCCTCCACCTGGTGGCGGTACACGGCCAGCACGAGGTCGGCTCGGGTCGGGAAGTGCCGGTAGACGGTGCCCACGCCGACCCCGGCCTCCGTCGCCACCGCACGCACCGGAGCGTCGACGCCGGAGCGGACGAAGACCCGGGCGGCGGCCTCGAGCAGGGTCTCCTGGTTCCGGCGCGCGTCGCTGCGCCGCACGGGGTCGGACGCGGCGGAACCGGGCTCGGGCATGGCCACTCCTCGATGGTCGTTGCAAGCGGAACAGCGTTCCGGTACTGTCCGGAACACCGCTCCGTTTAATCGTACGGCAGCGGACGCCCCTGCGGAAGGAACACCGTGCCCACCTCGACCACCCCCGCCCTGGACCACCTGCTCGGCGACGGCGCGCCCGTCGTCTCCGTCGCGCCCGTCACCCTCGACGCACCGGGCCGCCCGCTCCCCCTGCAGGTCCGCGTGTCCGCCCCGGCGACCGGCACCGACCTGCCCGTCGTGCTCTTCTCGCACGGCAACGGCCAGCACCTCGACGCCTACGCGCCCCTCGTCTCGTTCTGGGCGGCGCACGGGTTCGTCGTGGTCCAGCCGACACACCTCGACTCCCGTCGCAACGGCATCGGCTTCGACCACCCGCTCTTCCCGACGATCTGGTCCGAGCGCACCACGGACCTGGTCCGCGTGCTCGACCAACTCGACACCGTCGAGGCCGCCCTGCCCGGCCTGAGCGGACGCGTCGACCACAGCCGGATCGCCGCCGCCGGGCACTCCTGGGGCGGCCAGAGCGTGCAGAGCCTGCTCGGCGCGCGGGTCCTCGACGACGACGGACAGCCCGGCGAGGACCGACGGGAGGCCCGGATCACCGCCGGCGTCCTGCTCGCGGCCACCGGCGTGGCCGGCGACGACCTCGTCCCGTTCGCAGCCGAGCACTTCCCGTTCATGCGGCCGTCCTTCGCCGAACTGACCACCCCGACGCTCGTCGTGGCCGGCGACCACGACCAGTCGCGGATGTCGACCCGCGGCCCGGACTGGTTCACCGACGCCTACACGCAGAGCCCCGGCGCCACCGACCTGCTCGTCCTCCACGGTGGAGAGCACGGCCTCGGCGGGATCTCGGGCTACGAGGCCGCCGAGACCACCGACGAGGACCCGGAGCGCGTCGCCCTGGTGCAGCGTCTGACCACGGCGTACCTGCACTCGGCACTCGATGCCGGTGACGACGTGTGGGAGCGGGCCCGGGCCTCCCTGCCGACGGGTCCGGACGCGTCGGCGACGATCGCACACCGGGGTCGGTGACCACAGCGTGTCATTGACCGACTAGATTGGTCGGTATGCGACCACATCAGTCTGCCGTTGCTGCTTCCTGCTGGATCGCGGCGGCGGCGCTCTACCTGGTCGCCGAGGCCGTCAGCGCCAGCGCGTTTCCGGGGTACTCGTACGCGACGAACTACATCAGCGACCTCGGCGTGCCGGACACGGAGGTGTTCCAGGGGCGCGCGATCGACTCGCCACTCCACCTGCTCATGAACACCGCCTTCGTGCTGCACGGCGTACTGTTCGTCGTGGCCGCACTGGCCGCCCGGACCCTGGCGCCGGGGAGCTCGACGACGGGGCGACCAGCCGCGCGGCGGTGGTTCATCGTCCTGGCGGTGGCGCACGGCGTCGGCATCGTGCTGGTCGGCCTCTTCCACGGCAGCCAGGCCTCGGTCGACAACGGCCTCGTGGTCCTGCACGTCGTGGGGGCCGCGGTGGCGATCATCGCGGGCAACGCGGCGGCCGTCGTCGCCGGTGCCGTGCTGCTCCGGCGCACCCCGGAGCAGCACGGCCGCGGGACTCGTCGGGTGGGCGCGCTGAGCATCGTGCTCGGGGCGGTCGGTCTGGTCGGCCTGGTGATGCTCGTGGTCGATCCGGCCTGGACCACCGTCGACCTGCTGCCCGACGGCATCTGGGAACGGGTCGCGGTGTACGCGATCCTCGCCTGGGAGCTCCTCGCCGGGGTCGCCGTGATCCGCGCCGCCGGCTTGGGCAGAGCCCATCTGCACACCGGCACGAACGGTCGACGCGCTGAACGGTCCGCAGCGTGACCGGCGGCGACCGGACCCCCGCGGCCGGAGCGGTCCCGACGTCGCGCATCCGCCCGACCGCCGCTGAGATCGACGAGGCGGTCCTGGACGTCACCGCCGGGCTGCTCGCCCGCCGCGGGGTCCGTGACACGTCGGTGCAGGCGGTCGCGGACGCCACCGGGTACTCGAAGACCGGTCTGCTCGGCCGGTTCCCGACCAAGGAGCAACTCGTCGCCGCCGCACTCGACCAGTGTGTCCGGCTCACCCGGGACGTGCACGACGGGCTCGACGACGTCGCCGATCCCCGCGACCGGGACGCCGCAGCGGTGGCCGGCCTGGTCGACCTCGCACTGCGTCGCCGCGGATGGGCCGAACTCATGCTGGCATCGGTGCCGCCGGTCGCCGACGCGACCCTCGAACCGGCACTCGGGGACGTCTTCGCCCTGGTGTCGGACCTGTTCCGGATCGACGCCGACACCGACCTGCCGCGTCGAGCCCGCGTCACCGGGATGCTCGGGGCACTCGTGGTCCTCGCGCTGACCCACGAGCGGGAGACGACCGCCGAGGTCGCCCGCCCGCTCGTCGTCGCGGTGTGCTGGTCGACGCTCGGGTACGAGGGGGCCGTTCCCTCGGTTCCGTGACCCACCGACCGCGTCGGCCTTTCAGTCCCGAGGCAGCCCCAGCAGTGCCAGGACCTCGGCGGCCTCCTCGGCCGGGGTCCGGTCGGCGGCGACGGTGACGTGCGCCTCGTCCGGCTGCGGCGGCTCGAGCGTCGCCAGCTGCGACTGCAGCAGCGAGGTCGGCATGAAGTGCCCGGACCGCGCGGACATCCGTTCCTCGAGCAGCGCCCGGTCACCGGCGACGTGCACGAACACCACCCCGGAGGCCCGCAGCACGTCCCGGTAGGACCGCTTCAGTGCCGAGCAGGTCACGACCCCGTTCGTCCCGGCCTGCAGGTGGCCACGGATCCACCCCGCGACGACGTCGAGCCACGGCCAGCGGTCCTCGTCGGTCAGGGGTGTGCCGGCGTGCATCTTGTCGACGTTCGCCGCGGGGTGCATGGCGTCCCCCTCGGCGAACGCCCACCCGAGCTGCTCGGCGACCATCGCGGCGACGGTGGACTTGCCGGACCCGGAGACGCCCATCACCACGAGGACACGGGCGTCGACCGGTTCGCCGCCGGCGTGCGCGGTGCTCATCGGATGAAGATCCCGGCGACCAGGACGCCGACCAGCCCGGTGACCGAGATCAGGCACTCGAGCACCGTCCACGACTTGAACGTCTGCCCCACCGTCGTGTTGAGGTACCCCTTCACCAACCAGAACCCGGCGTCGTTGACGTGCGACAGGAACACCGACCCGGCACCGATCGCGAGCACGAGCAGCGAGGTCATCGGCGACGACAGGTCGTGCGCGATCGGGGCCATGATCCCGGCCGCCGTGACGGTCGCGACGGTGGCCGATCCGGTTGCGACGCGGACGAGCGCGGCGACCACCCAGGCGACGAGGAGCACCGAGATGCCGGAGTCCTTCACCGCGTCCGCGATCACACCACCGATGCCCGTGTCGATGAGCACCTGCTTGAACCCACCACCGGCACCGACGATGAGCAGCACCCCGGCGACCGGCGGCAACGCGCTCTCGAGCGACTTCGCGACCGCGGACCGGTCCATGCCGCCGCCGATCGCGAAGAACACCATCGCGTAGACGGTGGCGATGCCGATCGCGATCATCGGCGTCCCGAGGAAGTCGAGCACGCCGACCCAGGCACCGCCCGCGTCGGGGGCGGTGGCCTCGCGCACCGCCTGCGCGAGCATGAGCACGACGGGCAGCAGGATGCCGACCAGCGCGACGGCGAACGACGGGCTCCGCGGCTCGCTGATCACCCGGGTGAAGTCGCTCTTGCCGTTGGGCAGGGAGGCGGTGTCCTGCGTGGCGGGGCCGCGGCGGGCCTCCCGGCCGGGGTGCGCGGGGTCCTCGCCACGGGAGCCGAAGATGTCCGGCACCGGGATGTCGACCCAGCGCGCCGCGAAGCGGGCGAAGACCGGGCCGGCCAGGACGATGACGGGGATCGCGAGCACGATGCCGAACGCGAGCGTGGTGCCGAGGTCCGCACCGACCGTGGAGACCGCGACCAGCGGGCCGGGGTGCGGCGGGACGAACGCGTGCATGGTCGACAGGCCGGCGAGGGCGGGGATCGCGATCTTCATGATCGGGACGTCGCTGCGCTTGGCGACCAGGACGATGATCGGGATGAGCAGGACCAGGCCCACCTCGAAGAACATCGGCAGGCCGATCAGTGCACCGATGAGGGCCATCGTCCAGGGCAGCGCTGCGGCCGAGGACCGGCGCACCAGCGTGTCGACGACCCGGTCGGCGGCACCGGAGTCGACCAGCAGCTTGCCGAACATCGAGCCGAGGCCGACCAGGATGCCGACGCTCGTCATGGTGGCGCCGAAGCCGTCGCCGAAGCTCGTGACCGCCTTCTCCGGGGCGAGACCGGCGCCGAGGCCGACGCCGAGGGCACCGATCGTCAGCGCGACGAAGGGGTGCACCTTGAGCCCGGTGATGAGGGCGATGATCACCACGATGCCGACGAGGGCGGCGATGACGAGCTGGGGGATCGTCCCGGACGGGTCGACCGTCTCGGTCCCTGCGGCGAGCACGTGACCCGGGATCGCTGCGGTGGTCTGGAGGTGAGGCATCTGCGCCCCTTCCTGGCGCAGCTCCTGCGCTGCTGCCGTCCTGCTGCTGGTGTCGGTCCGACCGGGGTGCTGATCCCACCCACGATCACTCCTGCAATAATCTGATTAATCAGACTACATCGTCGTCGTCCGCGCGCCACCCGGACCTGGGCGCAGTCTGCCGCTGCAATGGACACCGCGTCACACATCCGCGTGACCAGGACCGTCGAGGAGGAACGATGCCGACACCCGGCGGCCTGCACGCCCACGTGCTCGACACGCTCGGTCAGCGCATCGTCGACGGCACCCTCGCCCCCGGCACGGTGCTGCGGCCCGACGACGTCGTCGACGAGTTCGGCGTCTCGCGGTCGGTCGTCCGCGAGGCACTGCGCGTCCTGCAGTCGCTCGGCCTGGTCGAACCGCGGCAGCGCGTCGGGACGCAGGTGCAGCCGTCAACCAGGTGGGAGCTCCTGGCACCGTCGGTGATCCGGTGGCGCGGGGCCTCGGGCGCGTACTTCACCCAGCAGCGCGAGCTGCTCGAGCTCCGCCTGGGCATCGAGCCGGTCGCCGCTTGGCTGACCGCCGACCACGGTGGTGCGGCGGCCGACGCGGTGCTGGCCGCGGCCGAGGACATGGTCGCCGCCGCGGCCGCCGGCGACGGACGCGCCTACCTCGACGCCGACGTCCGCTTCCACCGCGCCCTGCTCACCGGGTCCGGCAACACCGTCTTCGCCCACTTCGCGGGCACCGTCGAGGCCCTGCTCCGCACCCGGACGAGCGAGTCACGCGACACGATCACCGGATGGACGGCCGAGGCAGCAGCCCGGCACGCGGCCGTCGGTCGGGCGGTCGTCGACCGGGAGGCACGGGTCGCCTCCGACGCGGCGGCGGACCTGGTGCGCACCACGCGCGACGAGTTCGTCGCCGAGGCCGGCTGACCGTCGGCTGGCCGGCCGGTCTCGTCAACGGCCGCCGAAGAGCGGCTTGCGGGTGGTCCGCAGCCGCAGCCGCATGGTGACCGTGCCGAGCCACCGGTCGTACTTGTAGCCGACGCGCCCCATCCGCCCGACCTCCTCGAAGCCGAGCCGCTCGTGCAACCGGATCGAGGCGTCCGCGGACCGGTCGGCGATCACCGCGATCACCTCGCGCACCCCGACGGTCCGGCAGGCGTCGAGCAGCGCCTCCATCAGCGCCCGCCCGAGCCCCTTGCCACCGGCCGCGGCACCGAGGTAGATCGAGTCCTCGACCACCCGGTTCGACCGGTCACGGATGTTCCACGGCTCGACGAGGGCGTACCCGAGCACCTGGCCGGACGGGTTCTCCGCGACCAGGAACGGCAGCTTGCGGCGCTGGACCTCGTCGAACCGCTTCTTCCAGGCGGCGAAGGTGAACGCCGCCGCGTCGAAGGTCACCGACGAGTTCCGCACGTAGTGGGTGTGGATCTCGCGGACCTCGGGCAGGTCGGCGGCGGTGGCGGGACGGATCGCGTAGGCGAACCCCGACTCGACCGGCGCCGGGGCACGCAGGTGCCGCGGCAGCACCCGCCGCTGCTGGTATTCCTCCTCGAGCACGACCCGAGCCTACGGGAGGCCCGTCACACCTCGGTCGGCAGTGTCCAGTCGACCGGGTCCGCGCCCTGGGCCACCAGCAGGTCGTTGACGGCCGAGAACGGTCGGCTGCCGAAGAACCCGCGTGAGGCGCTGAGCGGGCTCGGGTGCGCCGACGCCACGACCGGGGTGTCGCCGAGGAGCGGCCGGACCGACGCGGCCTGGGCACCCCAGAGCACCGCGACGAGCGGACGGTCGCGGGCGACGAGCGCCTCGACGGCCCGCTCGGTGACGGCTTCCCAGCCCTTGCCGCGGTGGCTGGCGGGCTCGCCGACGCCGACGGTGAGGACCCGGTTGAGCAGCAGCACGCCCTGCTCGGACCAGGCACGCAGGTCGCCGTGCGGGGGCGGCATGACGCCGAGGTCGTCGTGGAGTTCGCGGTAGACGTTCTGCAGGCTGCGCGGCACCGGGCGGACGTGCGGGTCGACGGCGAAGGACAGCCCGATCGGGTGCCCGGGCGTCGGGTAGGGGTCCTGTCCGACGACGAGCACCCTCACCCGGTCGAACGGGTCCTCGAAGGCGCGGAGCACGGCGGGACCGGCGGGCAGGTACGGTCGCCCGGCGTCGGTCTCGGCACGGAGCCAGGCGCCGATGCGGTGGACGTCGTCCTCGACGCGCGCGAGGGCAGCCGCCCACCCCGGGTCGACCAGGTCGGCGAGGGGCTTCGGCTGCACGCTCAGGCGCCCATGGTGGCGACCGAGACGGACTCGTCGCCCGCCACCACCCGCCAGACGCTGCCGGTCCCCCGGACCTCGAGCGCGCCTTCGCCGACGACGAGCGTGGTGTCCTCGTCGATGGCCAGACCCGCGGTGACGAACTCGGCCTCGGCCGCGGCGACGAGCCGGGCGAGGGTGCCGGCCTGGACCGCGTGGACGTCGATCGTCAGGTCGACGAGTCCCAGCCCCTCGCGGAGCTCGACCTCGTCGAGGCCCTCGGACGCGGACTCGGGGCAGACCTCGACGCCACCGATGCGGAAGCCGCCGACCAGGGCGCGGTCCGCGGCGATCATCGCGCCGGCGGAGTAGCCGAGGTAGGGCAGCCCGTCGGAGACGAGCAGGCGGATCTGGTCGACCAGCGGGGCGACGGCGTCCAGGTAGTCGGGGGTCCGGCCACCGTTCACGACCAGGGCGTCGACGTCGCTGAGGACCGTGGTGTCGAAGACCCCGCCCGCGGCGACCTCGGTGACCAGGACCTCGGCGGCACGGGACCCGCCGAGCACCTCGGCGATGTCGGCGGTCGAGGACGGCGAGGACCCGTCGGCGCCGGCGACGGAGAGCAGTGCGATGCGCGGCACGGTCCGCCCGACGGCGGCGGAGCGTGCGGTGGCCTCGGCGGTGAAGGCCGCGGCGGCGTCCGCGGCGACGAAGGGACCGCCGCCGACCAGGTGGATGCTCACGACTCGGCCGTCACCGGGGCGAGGGCGCTCCACGGGAACGTGATCCAGCCGTCGACGCGACGCCAGACGTGGTCCGGCTCGAGGACGGTGCCGGGCTTGGAGTACAAGCACGCGCTGCGGACGTCGGCTCCGGCGGTGCGGATGATGTCGACGACCAGGGCCAGGGTGCGGCCGGAGTCGGACACGTCGTCGACGACCAGGACCCGCTTGCCGGCGAGGCTCGGGGCGTCGAGGGCCGGCGCGAGGACGACGGGCTCCTCCAGGCGCTGCTCGACGTCGGTGTAGAACTCGACGTTGATCGAGCCGCACTCCTTGGTGCCGAGGGCGTAGGCGACGGCACCGGCGATGATGAGCCCACCGCGGGCGACGGCCACGACGACCTCGGGCTCGAAGCCGGCGGACAGGACGTCCTTCGCGAGCAACCGGGCGGCGTCGCCGAACTCGAGCCAGCCGAGCACCTCCGGTCCGCTCGTCACGGTCACGGTCGACGAGGCGGGAGACTCCGCGGGTTCGCTGCTGATCGGCATCCGCCCACGGTACCGGCAGGGATGCTCCGCCCGCGACCCGCGATGCCCACCCGGGCGCTGCGCCACCCGGACGCTGCCGGATCGGCGCGCTGTCGGTCGCTACGCCTTCGGGGTCAGCGGCCCGCGCGCGAGCTTGTGCTGCGCCGACTGCGCCACCGGTCGGACGGTCACCAGGTCCAGGTTGACGTGCGCCGGCAGCTCGACGGCGTGCACGATCGCCTCGGCCACGTCGTCGGCGACCAGCGGCGCCTCCACCCCGTCGTAGACCGCGGCGGCCGCGTCGCTGTCCCCGCCGAACCGCACGAGTGCGAACTCGTCGGTCTTCACCATGCCGGGGGCGATCTCGACGACGCGGATCGGTTCGCCGTTGAGCTCCAGCCGGAGCACCCCGACCAGGGCGTGCTCGGCGTGCTTCGCGGCGACGTAGCCGCCGCCGTTCTCGTAGGCGACGAAGCCCGCGGTGCTCGTGACGGTGACCACGTCGGCACCACCGACCTCGGCCGCGCGTCGGCGGAGCGCCGGCAGGAGGGCCGCGGTGACGCGCTTCGTGCCGAGCACGTTGACCTCGAACATCGCCCGCCAGTCGTCGACGTCGCCGTGCTCGACCGAGGCCGACCCGAACGCTCCCCCGGCGTTGTTGACGAGCACGTCGACACCGCCGAGTTCGTCGATCCGTGCGGCGAGCGCCGTCACGTCGGCGTCGTCCGTGACGTCGACGACCAGGGTGTCCGCGCCGGTCTCTGCGGCGAGCGCCTCGAGCCGGTCGGCGCGGCGAGCCACGGCGAGGACGTCCCAGCCGTGCTGGCGGAACAGGCGGACGGTGGCGGCGCCGATGCCCGAGCTGGCTCCGGTGACGACGGCTCGACGTGTGCTCATGGTGCTCCTCGTGGACGGGCGACGGTGGCGGCGCGGAGGCCACGCTACCGACACGGGGGTGGCCGCCGGACGGTAACGTGCGGAGGATGACGACGGACGCCGCCCCTCCCGCGCCCTCTGCCCCGGCCGGGGCGCTCGATCCGGGTCGACTGCAGCGGCGCATCCCGATGTGGGACACGGCCAGGTTCCTGGCGGTGACGCTGGTGGTGATCGGGCACGCGATCCAGCGGCAGACCACGGGCAGTGAGCACGCGTTGGCGCTGTACACGTTCATCTACGCGTTCCACATGCCGGCGTTCGGGGTGATCAGCGGGTACTTCTCGTCGGCGGACACCCCGACGGCGAAGCGGATGCGGCGGACGTTCACGGACATCGTGGTGCCGTACATCATCATGCAGACGATCTGGACCGTGGTGCAGGCGGTGGTGGAGGGCGGCAAGGAGTTCAACCCGACGAAGCCGACGTGGACGCTGTGGTTCCTGTTGGCGCTGGGGATCTTCCGGCTGATCCTGCCGTACCTGGTGCAGCTGCGGTGGCCGCTGGTGTGGGCGGTGGTGCTGAGCATCGGTGTGGGCTACTTCGACAACGTGGACTCGACGCTGTCCCTGGGTCGGGCGATCAGCCTGTTGCCGTTCTTCCTGCTCGGCTGGCAGGTGAAGCAGTGGGGGCTGTTCGACCGCTGGTACGAGGCGTCTCGTCGCACGGTGGTGCGGGTGCGGGTCGCTGCGGGAGCGGTCTTCGCGGGGTGGGCGGTGTCGTGTGCGCTGTGGATCCCGCAGTTCAAGGAGTTCGACCTGCACCACTGGTTCTTCTACGACGACTCGTACTCGGGCCTCGGTGAGGATGCCTGGTGGGCCGGGGCGGTCCGGTTCGGCCTGATGCTGCTGGCGACGCTGCTGACGGCGTCGTTCCTGGTGCTGGTCCCCCGGCGGACCGTCTGGCTGACGCAGTTCGGTGCGGCGACGATGTACGTGTACCTGCTGCACACGTTCCTGCTCTACCCGATCCGCGAGTCCGGCGTGCTGGCGGGTGAGCACTCGGCGTGGCCGTTCGTGCTGCTGATGGTGCTGGTGGCGTGCGCGGTGAGCCTGTTCCTGGCGCAGCCGTTCGTGCGACGCGGGATGCGGTGGCTGCTCGAGCCGAAGGTCGACTGGCTGTTCCGCCGCGATCCGGCCTAGTCGCACCGGGTACTCGTCGCGCCGGGTACTCTTCTCGCCGAGTCCTAGTCGCGGCCGAGTCGGCGGAGTTCGTTGACGACGTCGTCGAGGAAGTCGTCGACCTGGTCCTGGTCGTAGCCTTCGCGCCACTTGGTCGACCGGAAACGGGCACTCTTCACGTCTGCTGCGCGGAGGGCCTTGGCGGTCGCCAGGGGGCCGGTGGTCGGGACCGGGCTGCCCTCGACCACGGTCAGGGTCACCTGGATCCGTGCGAGCAGGTCGTCGACCTCCTGCTGGTCGTACCCGTTCCGGAACTTCGTCGGCATGAACCGCTTGTCCGCCACGTCCTGTGCGCGCATGTCGTCCCCCTCGGTCGGCGTCGGTGCCCCTCGATCCTGGCACGGGTCGGTCGTCGTCGCGTTACGTCTGACGACGCTCGCGCTGGTGCCCGCCCGGCCGTCTGCGTACCGTGACGGTCGACGCACAGGTGCGGCGGTCCTCCCGGCCGGCGCGCATGTCGATGCACGTGTCGACCCGACGGACACGGTGACGGACAGGAGATCCCGATGACCACGAACGACGCAGCCGCCTGGCGGTTCGAGACCACGCAGGTGCACGCGGGTGCCGCACCGGACCCGACGACGGGTGCCCGGGCGACGCCGATCTACAAGACGACGTCCTACGTGTTCGAGAACTCGGACCACGCGCGTGACCTGTTCGCGCTCGCGCAGCCGGGCAACATCTACTCGCGGATCATGAACCCGACGAACGACGTCGTGGAGCAGCGCATCGCGGCGCTGGAGGGCGGCACCGGGGCGTTGCTCGTGTCGAGCGGCCAGGCGGCGGAGACCTACGCGGTGCTCAACATCGCGGGGGCCGGCGACCACATCGTCTCGTCGTCGTCGATCTACGGCGGCACGTACAACCTGTTCAAGTACACGCTGGCGAAGCTCGGCATCGAGACGACGTTCGTCGAGGACCAGGACGACCCGGCGGAGTGGCGTCGCGCGGTCCGTCCGAACACGAAGCTGTTCTTCGCCGAGACCATCGGCAACCCGCGCATCAACGTGCTGGACATCGAGACCGTCGCCGGCATCGCGCACGAGTCCGGGGTCCCCCTGGTCGTCGACAACACGATCGCGACGCCGTACCTGATCCGGCCGTTCGAGCACGGCGCGGACATCGTGGTGCACTCCGCGACGAAGTTCCTCGGCGGGCACGGCACGGTCATCGGCGGCCTCATCGTCGACGGCGGCACCTTCGCCTGGTCCGAGCACGCCGAGCGGTTCCCGGAGTTCAGCACACCGGACCCCTCGTACCACGGGGCGGTGTTCTCGCAGGCCGTCGGGGACGGACTGGCGTACATCACGAAGGCCCGGGTCCAGCTGCTCCGTGACCTGGGTGCGTCGAACTCACCGGACACGGCGTTCGCGCTCCTGCAGGGCATCGAGACGCTGAGCCTCCGGATCGAACGGCACGTGTCGAACGCGCAGGAGATCGCGGAGTGGCTCGACCGGCACCCGGACGTCGCCACGGTGGCGTACGCGGGACTGCCGACGAGCCCGTGGTACCCGGCGGCGACGAAGTACGCGCCGCGTGGTGTCGGGGCGGTGCTGTCCTTCGAGCTCAAGGGCGGTGTCGACGCCGGCCGTGCCCTGGTCGACGAACTGCAGCTGTTCTCGCACCTGGCGAACATCGGCGACGTCCGCTCGCTCGTGATCCACCCGGCCTCCACGACCCACTCGCAGCTGACGCCGGAGCAGCAGCTCACCACCGGGGTCACGCCGGGGCTCGTGCGCCTCTCGGTCGGCATCGAGAACGTCGAGGACCTCAAGGCCGACCTCGAGGCCGGGCTCACCGCGGCCCGCGCCGTCGCCCAGGCGGGCCAGCGCGCCTGACCCGCCACGCGCCTCCCGGCTGACGCACTCGCGGAACGCAACCCGGGCGGCTCCTCGCAGCGGTACTCCGTTGCGGCGAGTCGCCCGGGTTGCGTTCTGCGGGGGCGCCCCCTGCAGGAGGCGACGTAACACGGCGGCGGGAGGGCGCGCCTGCCGCGAGAATGGACGCACGATGGACTGGCAGACGACCCCCGAGGACTCCGTGCCGTCCACGATGGTGCCCGGCGCCGAACTCGGCACCCTCGGCAAGCCGCCCGTCACCGGCGCCTGGCGGCCCGGCGACCCGCCCGGCGCCCGACGGTTCGAGACCCTCGGCGAGCAGTTCGTCCGGGGCGGCCGCATCCCGTCCGTCCGGGTCGCCTACGAGACCTGGGGCACGCTCTCCCCCGCCGCGGACAACGCGGTGCTGGTGTTCCACGCCCTGACCGGTGACTCGCACGTCGCCGGCCCGCCAGGGCCCGGACACCGGACCGCCGGTTGGTGGGGCGACGTCGTCGGCCCGGGCCGCGCGATCGACACCGACCGGTGGTTCGTCGTCGCCCCGAACATGCTCGGCGGCTGCCAGGGCACGACCGGTCCGTCCTCGCTCGCGCCCGACGGGGTCGAGTGGGGCTCACGGTTCCCGTTCGTCACGATCCGCGACCAGGTCGCCACGCAGCTCCGTCTGGCCGACCGGCTCGGCATCGACCGGTTCGCCGCGGTCGTCGGCGGGTCGATGGGCGGCATGCACGCCCTGGAGGCCGCGATCACCGCCCCGGAGCGCGTCGCCCGACTCGCGGTGCTGGCGAGCACCGCACAGACCACCGCCGACCAGATCGCCGCGAACTCCCTGCAGCGGGCCGCGATCCAGATGGACCCGGGCTACGCCGGCGGCGACCACCACGACGCCGAGCCCGGCGAGGGCCCGCACCGCGGCCTGGCACTCGCGCGACGGATGGCGATGATGACGTACCGCGCGTCGGACGAGCTCAACGGCCGGTTCGCCCGCTCATGGCAGAGCGACGTGTCCCCGCTCGGTGACGACGGACGGTTCTCGGTCGAGAGCTACCTCGACTTCCACGGCAACAAGTTCACCCGGCGCTTCGACGCGGCCTCGTACGTGGCGCTCACCCAGGCGATGGACTCCCACGACGTCGGTGCCGGGCGCGGCGGGGTGGCTGCCGCGCTCGCCCGGGTCACCGCGCGGACCCTCGTCGTCGGGGTGTCCAGCGACCGGTTGTTCCCCGTCGAGGACCAGCACCGGATCGCCGCCGGGGTGCCCGACACGCTGGACGGCGACCACGCCGCGGTGATCACGAGCGAGTTCGGCCACGACGGCTTCCTCATCGAACACGAGGCCGTCGGGGCGCACCTGCGGCGTCTGCTCGACTGAGCGGGGGGCAAGCCGGTCCCCGGAAGACGGGACAACCGCAGACCGATCCGTCGACCCCCGCGCGCCGAAGACCCCACGACGGGTGTCGCCCGTGGAATGATGCAGAGTGCACGGTCTCGACCAGTGCTCGGTTCCCCGAGAACCAACCAGCTCTCCCGAACCAGGAACAGCCAGGACCAACGATGGAACTCCTCGCACAGGAACGCGACCGCCTCCTCCGGTCGACGACCCGTGTCGTGGGCATCGTCTGCGCGCTCGTCAGCGTCGTGGGCGTGGCCACGTCCCTCGCCGTGCCCGTGCTGCCGCTCATCGCCGGGTTCGCCTGCATCGCCGCCATGGTCGGCGCCCTCGTCGCGTTCGGCACCAACGGGTCCACCTGGTGGACGGCCGTCACCGTCGCCGGCGGACTCGGCGCCGTCACCGTCCTCACCGCAGCCGTCGCCCCCGACGACCGCGGTGTCATCGCCAGCGCCCTCGTCCCGCTCGCCGGCGGCGGGCTCGCCTCGCTCCTGATGGCGCAGCGCGGCCACCGCGTCGGACTCGTCCTCGCTGCCGGCGCCGGGGTCGTCTCGCTCGTGCTGATGAGCTGGGCCAGCGGCACCGTCCTCTCCGCCCCGGTCAGCGGCGTCCTGCTCGGCTGGGTCCTCATCGCGGTCATCGCCGTCTGGATCAGCCGGAGCATCCCCCGCGTCGCCCGCCGCATCTACAGCATCGGCACCGCCCACCGCGCCGAACGCCAGGCCAGCGAGACCGAGGCGCAGCGCCGCCAGGGCGCCCGGCTGCTGCACGACACGGTGCTCGCCACCCTCACCCTGCTGGCCCACTCCGGCGTCGGCGTCTCCGAGCACGCGATGCGGGAGCAGGCCGCCGAGGACGCCCGGCTGCTCCGCCACCTCCGCCTCGGTGCCACTCCGCAGCCGCAGCAGTCCGGCGACTACTCGCTCACCCGGACCGAGGAGTCGCCGCTCGGCCAGACGCTCGAGTCCGTCAAGCAGCGCTTCGGCCGGATGGGCCTCGAGGTCGCCTGGCACGGCACCGGGCAGGTGCTGCTGCCGAAGAACGTGCTCGACGCGTTCCTGCTGGCGCTCGGCGAGTGCCTGGAGAACGTCCGCCGCCACGCCGGAGTCCCCGAGGCGCACGTCACGATCGTGCACGACGAGGCGATGGTCCGCGCGATGGTCACCGACTCCGGCGTCGGCTTCGAACTCGACACCGTCAGCGCCGAACGGCTCGGCTTCAAGGAGAGCGTCGTGAACCGCCTCCGCGAGGTCGGGGGCGACGCCCGCCTGTTCTCCGCCCCCGGTGCCGGCACCACCGTCGTCCTGGAGGCACCCCGATGAGCGGCGTCCCGGAGGACACCATGAGCCGCGGCCTCCCCGGCGAGCAGACCGCACCGCGCACCCGCCGGGAGGCCCGCGAACGCTACCGGGGCACCGAACGTCGACAGGCGCGCGGCCTCCCCTCCACCTCGACCGGCGCCCGCTCGCTCCGGCAGGCGGCCCAGCCCGGCGCCTCGCTCGGAGCCGGCCATCTGGGACTCGGCGCCGCCGTGCTCACCGGACTGGAGGCGCTCGGCGGGATCGTCTTCTTCCTCGTGCACTGGGACGACTACACGAACCCCTGGATGACGGCCACCGCCTGGGCACTGTTCGTGGTCGCCGCGAGCTGCGTCCTGGCCACCGTCCTCACCTACGGCGAACGCCTGACCGGCGTGGCGTTCGGGTTGATCTGCGTCGTCCTCGCCTGCATCGTCACGCTCGACTTCATCGGCATCTGGCCGGAGCACGACGTCGGCCACTTCGCCACCGCGTCGATGGCCGCAGGCTTCGCGCTCCTGCCGATCACGACCCTCCGGCCGGCCCGCGAGGTGATCGCCGCCATCGTCGCCCTGGGCCTGGCGTTCGTCGTCTACGCCGCGGTCTCCACCCCGCTGACGACCGAGACCCTGCCCGGCATCGTCACGATGCTCGCGGTCACCGTCGTCCCGCCGTCCGTGGCCCTGTTCGTCGTGCACCGCTTCCGGCAGCTCGTGCAGCGCGAACTCGACCGGGTGCTCGTACAGAGCAACGTCGGCGCCCCGCAGTTCGCCGTCGGGATGCTCGCCTCGGACGAACTCGCCCGCCTGGACCTGGCCGCCGAGAAGCTCCTCGACGCCGTCGCGAACGGCTCCGACCCGCTGCCGTTGTCCGACGCGTCCGCCTCGGTCGCCGCGTCCCTCGCCACCGAACTGCGCCTGCACCTCATCGAGGGCCGCCGCGAGACCTGGCTGTACCACGCGATCACGGAGTCCGACAACCTCGGCCGCTCCGTCGCCGTCACCGACCCGAGCGCCCTCGCCGGACACCTGACCCCCGCCCAGCGCGACGGTCTGCTCCAGGCGCTGTGGCAGATGGTCGGCGACGGCCGCACCCAGCAGCCCGGCGTGCCCGTCGTCTCGGTCACCCTCGGCCCCGTCGGCAGCGACGGCCACCCCGTCACCGACGACACCATGGACGTTCCCGTCGTCATCGAGTCGCGCGGGGTCCCCCGCCGTCGCCTCGGCCCGGCCGCGTGGACCGCCCTGCAGCGCATCGGCCCGTACACCGACAGCGTCCGCGAGGGCGTGCTGCACGTCACGGCGCACTGCGTCGTCAACCGGCACCCGCAGATGTGACGCACCACGAGCCTCCCGGCAGCGACGCCCCGACGGACGCGAGTGCCGCTACCGGACACCATGGCCAGCCTCCCCGAACCGGACCGACGATCCTCCTAGGATCAGCAGGCCCGGGACGGACCCACCAGAAAGGACCCTCGCGCATGGCGACTCCAGCAGAACCGATCAGACTCGCACTCGTCGACGACCACCGGATGCTGCTCAGCGCCCTGACCGAGTGGATCCGGGGCGCCGCGGACGACATCGCGATGGTCACCGCGGTCACCACCTGGCCGGAGCTGCTCACCAGCCCGGCCTTCCCCGTCGACGTCGTGCTGCTCGACCTCGACCTCAAGGACTCGATCCCGGTGTCGCTGAAGATCTCGACGCTGAAGACCGCCGGCGTGAAGACCGTCGTGATGAGCACCTACTCCGAGCCGAACGTGGTCCGTGAGGCCCTGGGCGCCGGCGCGCTCGGCTACCTCGTCAAGAGCGAGGACGCGGCCATGATCGTCGAGGCGATCCGCGCGGCGCAGCGCGGCGAGCAGTACGTTTCCGCCGAACTCGACCTGGCCATCAACAGCGGGGACGTCGGCGGGGTGCCGAAGCTCAGCGCGCAGGAGCGCCGCGTGATGGCGCTGTACGGCGGTGGCGAGCCGGTGAAGAGCGTCGCCTACCAGCTCGGCATCTCCGAGGAGACCGCGAAGAGCTACCTCAAGCGCATCCGCGAGAAGTACCGGGTCGCCGGGTTCGACGTCGGCACGAAGGTGGCGCTGCGGAAGCGTGCGATCACCGACGGGATCATCGTCCAGGACGGTTCCCCGCACGGGTTGTAGGGGGTCGGGCTGGCTGGCTGGCCGCCCGTCTCGAGGTCGCACAACACGCCGCTCAGGTCTGACCTGGGCGGCGTGTTCTGCGACCTGGGCGCGACGCCGACGGCACGTCGTGCGACCTCGGGGACGGTCCGTCGGTGCGGTCAGCCTGCGCCGAGCACGCCGGCCGGCCGGGAGGCCCGGGGCCGCGTCCGGCAGGCGGGCGTCAGTGCGAGGACACGGACTCGCGGATCGGGCCGGTGCTGGCCCCCGCGGTCCGGACCGCCGCTGCGCGTCGGTTCGTGCGGTTCTCCACCGCGTAGCTGATCACCGCGACGACGACACCGAGCATCGCCAGGCCGATGCCGAGCCAGCCCGGGGCGACGAACCCGAACCCGGCCGCGATGACCGCGCCACCGAGGGCCGCGCCGAGGGAGTTGCCGAGGTTGAACGCCGAGTGGTTCAGCGCCGCCGCGATCGTCCGGGCGTCACCGGCGACGTCCATCAGGCGGGACTGCACGGCCGGCGGGATCGCGGACGACGTCGCTCCGAGCAGGAACGCGCCGATGAAGAGCCCGGCGATCCACTGCGCGGTGAGGACGGTCACGAGCAGTGCCCCGACCAGCGCGAAGAGCCCGACGAAGATGGTGGCCTTGACGCTGCGGTCGGCCAGGAACCCGCCGAGCAGCCCGCCGACGACCATGCCGAGCCCGACCACGACGAGCACCAGCGGCACCGCCGACTCCGACAGCCCGGTGACGTTCTGCACCAGCGGCGAGATGTACGAGTAGACGGCGAAGAACCCGCCGAAGCCGACCGCACCCAGGCTCATCACGATCCAGACCTGCGGCACCCGGAAGGCGCGGAGCTCCCGGCCGATGGTCGCGTGCACGTCACGTCCGCTGCGGGGCACGAAGAACGAGACGGCGAAGAAGGTCAGGACGAACAGCGCGGCGACGACCCCGTAGGCGATCCGCCAGCTGGCGACCTGCCCGATCCAGGTGACGGCCGGCACACCGACGACGTTCGCGACGGACAGACCGAGGAGCACGAGGGCGATGCCCTTGCCGCGCTTGCCCGGCCCCATGATGTCGCCGGCGACGATGGAGGCGATGCCGAAGTAGGCACCGTGCGGCAGACCGGCGACGAAGCGGGCGACGAGCACCAGGCCGAACGAGGGCAGCACCGCGCTGGCGACCGTCGCGAGCGCGAACCCGACGAGCAGCACCATGAGCAGGCCCTTGCGCGGGAACTTCGCCGACATCGCGGCGATCGTCGGAGCACCGACGACGACACCGAGGGCGTACGCGCTGACGAGCCAGCCGGCGTGGGCGACCCCGCCCTCCGGGTCCGCGGCGTACTGGCCGGGCAGCAGGGCCTCGGCGATGTTCGGCAGCAGGCCCATCGCGACGAACTCGGTGGTGCCGATGGCGAAGCCACCCAGCGCGAGGGCGAGGATGGCGAGCGTTCGGCGGGCCGGCGTGAGCTGGGACATGGGACCTGTTCTCGTGCCGGAGCACGGTGGGACGGGCGGGGTGGGTGCCAGCACGGTGTCGGCGAGCACGGGCAGGACGGGTGCCGGATCAGTGTAGACCGCTCCAACACGGCGGTGGAAGGGCCGGGCCGAATCGATTCGACCTGGCGCCGAGCGCATCGCCGACACAACGACGAACGCGGCCGTACCGACCGGGATTCCCGATCGGTACGGCCGCGTCCACGGGATGCGGGCCGTCGGCCGCACACCGATCAGGCTGCGCGCTGCTCCGACGTCCGCTGCGGGCGCCGAACCGACGTGCCGGACGTCGTCCGCGCCTCCGGCAGTTCGTCGCGGTGCACCCATCCGGTGCCGCACTCCGCGCAGCTGGCCCAGGCGTGCTGGCCGTCGTGGGAGACGTCGATCACGGCCGAGGGGAGGTCACAGTCCGGGCACCATCCGTCGTGCATCATGAGCGGGCTCCTTCCGTCGTGGGTGTCGATGCTCGTGCACCGGCTGATGGACCCAGCACACACCCGACCGCCGACATCGTCGGAACGTCGGCGGCGTGTCGGGCGGGTGCACTCCGGCCGCAGGCGGGCCGTTCCTCGCCGTCACGGATCGGTCCTCGGGGCACGGTGTCGTCACGGCTGCGTTACATTCAGGGGAACACGCCGCTTTCCATGGGGGAACACAACGGTGACTGCACCAACAGACCTGTCGGCATCCGCATCGCCCGACCGCACGGACGGCTCCGCCGCTGACGTGCAATGGTGAAGCGGCGTCGAGCGGCGTGGGTGGCGCTGTTCCCGTCACTCATCGTGTCCCTGGCCGGGTGCACCACACATTCGCAGTCCGCCCCGTCGGATTCCGTGGGCTCCTGGCAGATGCAGGCCGAGTACGGGTCATCGTCAGCGCGCTTCACCATCGCAGCGGACCACACGTACACCGCAGAAGACCTGCCGCGAGCGCTCGCCTGTCGGCTCGAGATCGCCGCCGGAAGCCCTCCCGGCTGCCGAGACGGCAGCCCTTCGGTGAGTTTCTCCGGAACGTGGCTGCTGGCGGACGGGAACCCACGAGAACTCTGGCTGGAGTACGACGACTTCCTCGTGCGCAGGGCGATCCGCGACGGCGACGACCTCGGCTTCTTCGTGCGATCAGTCGAGGCGCCACGACCCGACTACGTGTTCCGCCGGACGTGAGGCTGGCGAGGACAGCCCAGCGTCGCGTGTGACCGAGGAGTTCACGTGGAAGGAAGGAGACAGCGGAATGGGGATCCGGATGCGACCGATGGCGATCGTCGCCATCGCTGCGATCTCGGTGTTGCTCGCTGCCTGCACTTCGGGAACCGCTGATCAGAGGGACGGAGGAAGCGACCTCCGCGATCAGTACATCGGGACCTGGACGAGGAGCGCTGATGGCGGCTCGTCTTCGTTGGTCTTGTCTCCCAACGGGACGTTCGAGGCACGTGACTTCCCGGCCGTGCTCGTGTGCGGCCGGTCGACTGGAGGACGAGAGATCGACGCGTGCCGTTCGAACCCCGACACAGTCTCTGCCGCCGGGACGTGGTCGATACCGGACGAAGAGCAGGGCACCGTGTGGCTCGACAGTGACGGCCTCAGTTTCAGCACGGCATACCGGAATCTCGACAGCTTCTTCGGCAAGTCCTTCTCCCTCGGCTTCTACACCGGGTCGATCGACAAGCCGAAGCCCGACTACCTCTTCGCCAAGACACAACCGCTCGATGCGCCCCGCCCGGACGACGTCTTCACCCGCGATCCGTCGGGAAGTCGCTGACCGGTCGTCGTTCAGTCCCCGAGCGCCGCTTCGAGCCGCTCGAGCTTGCCGTCCAACTCCCCCGTGTGTCCCGGCCGGATGTCGGCCTTGAGCACCAGCGAGACCCGGGTGCCGAACGGCGCGACGGCCTCGGTCGCGGCCTTGACGACGGCGAAGACCTCGTCCCACTCCCCCTCGAGCTCGGTGAACATCGACGAGGTGCGGTTCGGCAGGCCGGACTCGCGGACGACCCGCACGGCTGCGGCGACGGCGTCGTGGACGGAGCCGTCCTCGGTTGCGGCGGGGCCGCCGGACGGGGCGATGGAGAAGGCGACGATCATGCCTCCATCCTGCCCCGCTGCGCGTGAGCGCGCGACGGCCTCAGCGCGCGACGGGGTCCGCGTGCGTCGGGTCGTCGGCCGGACGGGAGGCCCGTGGTGCGATCCCCTGTCGCCAGATCCGGACGAGCACCACGACCGCCCACACCAGCACCGCGACCTCGAGGGCGTTCCGCACCGACAGGACGACGAGGATCCACGGTTGCACGGCGAGCACCTGGTCGTAGTAGCCCGGGTACACGAGCTGCGTGAGGAACGCCATCGGCAGCATCGCGGCCGCGACGGGCAGGAACCGCCAGGCGCTCCCCCGCCCGGCGACGAGCCCCCAGACGACCGGCACGGCGAACCACCCGATGTACTGCGGCGACCCGACCTTGTTCGTGGCGATGAGGGCGGCGACGAACAGCAGCGCCAGCACCGGGGCGACCTGGGTGCGGCGGGCCCCGGTCCGGACGGCGAGCAGGGCGAGGACGACGCCGACGACCACGACGGCCGCCATCAGCGGGGTGGACAGTGCGGCGGCGACGGTGGTGCCGGCACCGGAGACCTCGAAGGTCAGGATCTCGTGGTCGTAGAAGACCGCCGCGCCGGGGACGTGCGCGGCGGCGGCCCAGAGGAACGGCGTGGCGAGGGGTGACTCGATCTGCAGCCCGCGGCCGGTCTGTTCGCCGATGAACGAGAGCAGGTGCGCTGCGCCGCCGAACAGCACGTCGACCAGGACGACGAGCCCGGTGACGGTGAGGGCGCCGGCGACGACCTCGCCGCGTCGCCCGCGACGGAGGACGAACAGCACGCCGACCAGAGCTGCCGGCCAGACCTTGACCCAGGCGGCAACGGTGAACACCGCGGCGGCGATGCCCGGTCGTGCGGCGACGAAGGCCACCCCGACCAGGGCGACGGCGGTGGCGACGGTGTCGATCCGGCCGAGGCCGATCGGACCGAGGGCCAGCAGGAACACCAGCCACCACCAGACGACCCGGACGCCGAACGCCCGGAAGCGCCAGAGCACCGCGGCCGCGACGGCGTTCAGCAGCACCATGAGCAGCAGCCACCCGGTGCCGATCGACGCGGTGCCACCGAGGGCCGCGGCCGCCATCGGGACGATCGCCAGGATCGGGTAGACCCAGGGCGAGTCGATGCCGACCCAGAAGTGCGACGACTGCCCGGACTCGATCCACCGTCGGTAGGTGATGGTGACGTCGCCGATCGGCTGGTTCGGCACGACGAGCGTCAGGTACCAGAGCACCAGGTGCACCGCGACGAACGCCACCCCGAAGACGACGATCTCGGGCCACGGGTTCCTGCGCACCGGACGAGCGTACCGACCGGCCGCCGATCCTCAGCCGATCCCGAGAGTGACGTGTCACCGTCTCCGGGTGACCTCCGCACCGAACTCGCCGATCCCGCCGGACGCTCCGGCTCCTCGCCCTCGCCGTCGTCTCGTCATCGTGCTCGTCGTCCTCGTCGTGGTGGCGGTGGTCGCCGTCGTCGCCGTCGCGATCGGCACCCGCGCCTACACGTCGAGCGAGAACGCCAAGGCCTCGGCCACGCCGACGGTCGCCGCCAGCCGCGCCCCGTCGACGCTCGACGCGGCGGACCTGTCCGGCGCGTGGACGGTCAGGGGGTCCGAGGCCGGCTACCGCGTGCACGAGGTCCTCAACGGCTCGGACGTCACCGTCACCGGCCGCACGTCGGAGGTCACCGGGTCGGCGACCGTCGACGGCACGACGATCAGCGCGGCGACGATCACGGTGCAGGTCGGGGACATCGCGACGGACTCCGCGCAGCGCGACTCGTACTTCCGGGACTCGGCGCTCGACACGCAGGCGTTCCCCACGGCGACGTTCACGCTCACCCAGCCGGTCTCCGACGCCGTCCCGACGGGCAGCGGCACGACGACCGTGAAGGCGACCGGGACCCTCGAACTGCACGGCGTCACGAAGCCGGTCACCGCGACGCTGCAGGTCGGGCTGAACGGGGACGGCGTCGACGTCTCCGGCACGGTCCCGATCACGTTCTCGGACTACTCGGTGCAGGCGCCGAACCTCGGCTTCGTCAAGGTCGACGACACCGGGGCGGTCGAGTTCCTCGTGCACGCCACGCCGTCGTCCTGATCGGCGCCCGGGCGGGTCACGGCGCGACCGGCTGACGGACGGGAGGCTCCCCACCGGCCCGCCCCGCGCCTCCCGTCAGCAGGCCGACAGGCCAGCAGGCAGACGCCCGCTGGCGTCAAACCGCGTCCGCGTCCCCCCGCACCGCGAGGTCGCGCACCACGCCGGGCAGCTGCTCGATGAGCGTCGTCATCGGGAACGGCCCGCCCCGCGAGGCCCGACGCGCCGCGACCCCGTGCACGACCGCCGCGGCCGCTGCCAGGTGGGCCAGTTCCTCCGGCCCCACCTGGGACGTGCCGGCGCGGGCGGCGACGAGTGCACCGAGGACCCCGCCGAGGACGTCCCCCGCGCCCGCCGCTGCGAGCCAGGGCGTCGCCGAGGACGCGACCAACCGCACCCCGCCGTCGGGCGTGACGACGTGCGTGTCGGCGCCCTTGAGGAGCACGACGCTCCCGGTCCGTTCGGCGGCGCGGAGGGCGGAGCCGCGCGGGTCGCCCTCGACCTCGTCGCGGGACACGCCGAGCAGCGATGCCAGCTCGCCGGCGTGTGGCGTGAGCACCGCGAGCGGCCCGAGGTCGACGAGCGGGATCGCTCCCGCGTCGACGACGACCGGTACCCCGTCGTCCGAGGCGTGCGTGAAGCCCGCGCGGGTCGTCTCGTCGAGCGCGTCGAGGGAGTCCGCTGAGATCCCCGAGCCGACCAGCCACGCCTGGACACGGCCGACGCCGGCGACGATCTCGGGCCGTCGGGCGAGCACGAAGTCCGTGGCACGGTCGGGCCCGACGTAGCGGACCATGCCGAGCCCGGTGTGGACGGCGGCGTCGACGCCCATCACCGCGGCGCCCGGGTACTGCGCGGACCCGGTGGCGACGCCGAGGACCCCGCGTCGGTACTTCGAGGTGTCCCCGGTCGGGACGGTGATCCAGCGGGCGGCGTCGGCGGGTCGGACGGAGACGAAGTCGTTCATCGTGCCCACGGTACGGTGACGGGCATGAGCCTGTCCCTGCCTGGTCGTGTCGTCGTCTTCGACTACGGCGAGGTGATCAGCCGGACCCCGCACGCCGCCCGTGCCGCACTGCTCGAGGCGACCGGGCTCGACGCCGACACGCTGTTCCCGGTGTACCAGGAGCTCCGGCACGACCTGGACCGCGGCGACCTGACGGTGCTCGCGTACTGGCGCGCGATCGCCGAGCGCACCGGGCAGTCCTGGTCGGTGACCGAGATCCACCGGCTGTGGGCGCTCGACTTCACCGGCTGGTTCGAGGTCGACCCGGAGGTCCTGGCGCTGGTCGAGGAGCTGCACGACAACGGCACCCGGGTGGCACTGCTCTCGAACGCGGGCTTCGACTTCGGCGACCCGTACCGCCGCTCCCCGATGGGCTCGCTGTTCGAGACGGTCGTGGTGAGCGCGGAGGAGCACGTCCTCAAGCCCGACGCGGCGATCTACCACGAGACCTGCACGCGCCTCGGGATCGAGCCGGGCGCGATGGTGTTCGTCGACAACCGGGCCGAGAACGCGGCCGGCGCCGACGCCGTCGGTGCCGTCGGCGTGCACTTCACGTCGGCCGCGGCGCTGCGTCGGTCGCTCGAGGAGCTCGCGGCGACCGTCTGACGGCCGGCTCACGCTCGTCGGACGGGAGGCGCGGGTGGCTCCTGACGTCCTCTCGCTTCCTCCGAGGCAGCGCCCGGTACGATCGAGGCATTGTGGACGACCCTCCTAGCGCTGACCATCACATGCCCGCCGCTCACACAGTGAGCTGCCCGACTCCGAGGTGCGCCTCGTGAGCCCCGTCGACATCGTCATGCTGATCGGCGGCATCCTGCTGACGCTCGGCACCGGCGTCTTCGTGGCGTCCGAGTTCGCGCTCGTCAACCTCGACCGTGCCGACGTCGAAGCCCGCCGTGACCGCGGCGAGACCGGCCTCGGCCCGGTCATCGGTGCGCTCAAGGTCACCTCGACGCACCTCTCCAGCGCCCAGCTCGGCATCACGCTGACGACGCTGCTCACCGGCTACCTGCTCGAACCGTCGATCGCGAAGCTGCTCGAAGCGCCGTTCCTCGCGATGAACCTCGCCGAGGGCGTCGTCGAGACCGTCGGCTCGATCGTGGCGCTCGTCATCGCGACCCTGCTGTCGATGATCCTCGGTGAACTCGTGCCGAAGAACTTCGCGCTGGCGCTGCCGCTGCAGACCGCCCGTCTGGTCGTGCCGCTGCAGGTCGGCTTCACGACGGTGTTCAAGCCCGCCGTCGCCCTGCTCAACGGCACCGCGAACGCCATCCTCCGCGGGATCGGCATCGAGCCGCAGGAAGAGCTCTCGGGTGCCCGCAGTGCCGAGGAGCTCACCTCGCTGCTCCGCCGGTCCGCCTCCGAGGGCTCACTCGAACAGGACACCGCCACGCTGCTCCAGCGCACGCTGTCCTTCTCCGAGCTCAACGCCAGCGACGTGATGACCCCCCGCCCGCGTCTGTCGACCATCCGCGTGTCCGACAGCGCCGAGGCGGTCATCGCCCTGGCCCGCAAGACCGGCTTCAGCCGCTTCCCCGTCATCGAGGAGGACGCGGACGACGTCGTCGGACTCGTGCACGTCAAGCAGGCCGTCTCGGTGCCGCGCGAGAAGCGTGCCGAGGTGCCGGTCGGCGCCCTGATGACCGACGCCGAGCGCGTGCCGGAGACCATGCCCGGCGACACCCTGCTCACCGAGGTCCGCGGCCGTGGCTACCAGATGGTCATCGTCGTCGACGAGTACGGCGGCACCGCCGGTGTCGTGACGCTCGAGGACCTGGTCGAGGAGATCGTCGGCGAGGTGTCCGACGAGCACGACCGGGCACGCATCGACGTCGTCCGGAGCCGCGGTTGGCTGACCTTCCCGGGGCTGCTGCGCCCCGACGAGCTCGAGGACCGCGCGAGCGTCACCGTGCCCGAGGACGGCCCCTACGAGACCGTCGGCGGGTTCCTCATGCAGGAGCTCGGCCGCCTGCCCCAGGTCGGTGACGAGGTCGCGATCGACTCCGGCGTCTTCCGCATCGAACGCCTGGACGGCCGCCGCATCGACCGGATCCGGTACACGCCGAACCCGGTCGGCGAGGACACCCTCGGCAGCAGTGCCGGCGCCGACCGGCGAACCGCCGCACGCACCACCACGACGGACCAGGAGGCCACCCGATGAGTTCCGACTGGTGGGGCATCTTCTGGCTCTTCGTGCTGCTCGGCGGCAACGCCTTCTTCGTCGCGGCGGAGTTCGCGGTCATCTCGGCCCGCCGCTCGCAGATCGAACCGCGTGCCGAGCAGGGCTCCCGGGCCGCGCAGATGACCCTGTGGGCGATGGAGCACGCCACCCGGATGCTCGCGACCACGCAGCTCGGCATCACCGTCTGCTCGCTGCTCATCCTCAACGTCTCCGAGCCGGCGATCCACCACCTGCTCGAGGTCCCGCTGCACCTGACCGGCTGGAGCGCCGAGGTGATCGGCATCGTGGCGTTCGTCTTCACGCTGCTGCTCGTGTCGTTCCTGCACGTCGTGTTCGGCGAGATGGTGCCGAAGAACATCTCGTTCTCGATGCCGGACCGGGCGGCGCTGCTGCTCGTGCCGACGCTCTGGTACATCGGTCACGGCCTGCACTGGGTCGTCGTCGGGCTCAACGAGGTCGCGAACGGCGTGCTGCGCCTGTTCAAGGTCGAGCCGAAGGACGAGGCCGTCAGCGCCTACACCGTGGAAGAGGTGCAGACGATCGTCGAGCAGTCCCGACGCGAGGGCACCCTGGCCGACGACTCCGGCACGCTCCGGATGGCGTTCGAGTTCACCGAGAAGAAGGTCAAGGACGTCGCCGTGCCGATGTCCGGGCTCGTCACCCTGCACGAGGACGCCACGCCCGCCGACGTCGAGCGCGCCGTCGCCCAGCGCGGCTTCTCGCGCTACGTCCTGGTCGACGACGCGGGTGACCCGACCGGGTACGTGCACGTCAAGGACGTCATCGACCTGCGTCCGGACGAGTTCGACGACCCGGTACCGCCGAAGCGCATCCGCCAGCTCATCTCGCTCTACACGGAGATGGACCTGGAGGACGCCCTCGCCACCATGCGCGGGGCGGGGCGCCACGTGGCGCGGGCCTTCGACGCGGACGGTCGGACGACGGGCGTGCTGTTCCTCGAGGACATCCTCGAGGAGCTCATCGGCACCGTCGAGGACTCGACCCGACGCCGGTAGACGCACCAGGACGACGGACGGGAGGCTCCCCACCAGCTGGTGGGGAGCCTCCCGTCCGTCCGTGGTCGGCTACCAGCTACCAGCTGACGGGGAGGGGCTTGCCCTCCTCGTAGCCGGCGGCGGACTGGATGCCGACCAGGGCACGGTCCGCGAACTCGGTCAGCGACTGCGCGCCCGCGTACGTGGCGGAGCTGCGGAGCCCCGTCGTGATCATGTCGAGCAGGTCCTCGACGCTCGGGCGCTCCGGGTCCAGGTAGATCGTCGACGACGAGATCCCCTCGGCGAAGAGCGCCTTGCGGGCCCGCTCGTAGGGGTCGAGCCGCTCGAAGCGCTCCCGCACCGCCTTGGCGGAGGCCATCCCCCAGCTCTCCTTGTACGCCCGCCCGGCGTCATCACGGCGGAGCACACCCGGCGCCTCGAGCGTGCCGGCGAACCACGAGCCGATCATCACGGCCGACGCGCCCGCGGCCAGCGCCAGGGCGACGTCACGCGGGTAGCGGACCCCGCCGTCGGCCCAGACGTGTGCGCCGAGCGAGCGCGCCGCTGCGGCGGTCTCGAGCACGGCGGAGAACTGCGGACGCCCGACGGCGGTCATCATGCGGGTGGTGCACATCGCGCCCGGCCCGACACCGACCTTGATGATCGACGCGCCCGCGGCGACCAGGTGGGCGACGGCGTCGGCGGTGACGACGTTGCCGGCGACGAGCGGGATGCCGAGGTCGAGGGCGGACACCGCACGGAGCGCGCGGATCATGCCCTCCTGGTGGCCGTGCGCGGTGTCGAGGACCAGGACGTCGACGCCCGCGTCGGCGAGGGCGGCGGCCTTCGCGGCGACGTCGCCGTTGATGCCGACGGCCGCGGCGACCCGCAGGCGGCCGGAGGCGTCGACGGCCGGCCGGTAGATGTCGGACCGGATGGCGCTCGTCGGGCTGACGGTGCCGACGACCTTGCCGTGCCGCATCACCGGCGCGAAGTCGACCCCGGCCGCGGTGAGCACGTCGTACACGTGGCGGGAGGACCCGGCGTCCTCGGCGTCGATCGCGGTCGTCGCGCCGTGCAGCAGGTCGCCGAGGACCGCGTCGGCACCGGCGGTGGCGAGCCGGGTCGCGGGCACGCAGCCGAGGTACTCCCCCGCCTCGTCGCGCACGACCACACCGCGACCCTCGACGGGCAGCAGCTGCTCGAGCGCCTCGGCGACCGTGGCGTCGGACCCCAGGTCGATCGCGGAGTCGAAGTCGACCGGCTGCGCCTTCACCCAGCGGATCGCCGCGTCGAGGTCCTGCAGGTGCATGTCCTGCGGCAGCACCCCGAGCCCGCCACGACGGGCGAGGGTCGCCGCGAGCCGCGGACCCGTCACCGAGTTCATGTTGGCGCTGACGATCGGGATCGTCGCACCGGTGCCGTCGTTCGTGGACAGGTCCACGTCGAAACGGCTCGTCACGCTCGACCGGCTGGGGACGAGGAAGACGTCGGAGTAGGTCAGGTCGTGGGTCGGCCGCGTCTCGTAGAACCTCATGACCGCCACTGTACGGCGGCGCGCGGAGGGCCGCCGGGGAGCGGCACGCAGACCCGCCCGGGAGGCCCGACTCACCCGCCGTCTCCCACCTCACGGCCACGGAGGAGCGGCTAGGGTTGACGGCGTGCGGGACAGGGTTGCCCTGCACGACACACACGAGCATCAATCGACGGAGAGTGGGCGATCGGCTGTGTCGAGCCATCTGACCGGAACTGACGAGACCGCGGGCGAATTCGGCGCGAACGAGTGGCTGGTGGACGAGCTCTACGAGCAGTTCCTCGCCGACAAGACCAGCGTCGACGAGTCCTGGTGGCCGGTCCTCGAGAGCTACCACCGGGCCCAACCCACCAGCGCGGAGGTCGCCCCGTCCGCCGCGGCCGACTCCGCAACCGCCGCTCCCGCCCAGGCCGCCGCTGCCCAGGCTGCCCCCGCCGAGCAGCCCGCCGCCGTCGCCGGTCCGTCCTCCACGCAGCAGCCCGCGACCGGAGAGACGAAGACGCCGCTCCAGGCCCGCACCACCTCGCGGCAGCCGTCGCCGCAGCCGATCCCGGCCGAGGCGAACGACGCCGCCGACGAGCACGAAGAGACCCACGAGGACGTCGCCACCCCGCTCCGTGGCATGGCGAAGACCCTGGCGTCGAACATGGACGCGTCGCTCACCGTCCCGACCGCCACCAGCGTCCGGACGATCCCGGCGAAGCTGATGATCGACAACCGGATCGTCATCAACAACCACCTGCGCCGGGCCCGCGGCGGCAAGATCTCCTTCACGCACCTGATCGGCTGGGCGATGGTCCAGACGCTCAAGGTCTTCCCCAGCCAGAACGTCTCCTACGAGGAGCGCGACGGCAAGCCGTTCCTGGTCACCCCCGCGCACGTCAACCTCGGCATCGCGATCGACGTCCCGAAGAAGGACGGCACGCGTTCCCTGCTGGTCCCGAGCATCAAGCGCGCCGAGACCCTGACGTTCGGGCAGTTCCTCTCCGTGTACGAGGACGTCGTCAAGCGTGCGCGGGACAACAAGCTGACCCCGTCGGACTTCCAGGGCACGACGATCTCCCTGACGAACCCGGGCGGCATCGGCACTGTGCACTCGGTCCCGCGCCTGACCCGGGGCCAGGGCTGCATCATCGGCGCCGGTGCGCTCGAGTACCCGGCGCAGTTCCAGGGCTCAGCGCCGAAGACCCTCGTCGAGCTCGGCGTCGGCAAGACCATCACGCTGACGAGCACCTACGACCACCGGGTCATCCAGGGCGCCGGGTCGGGCGAGTTCCTCAAGCAGGTGCACGAGCGGCTCATCGGCCAGCACGGCTTCTACGACGACATCTTCGCGGCGCTCCGGATCCCCTACAAGCCGATCCAGTGGGCGAACGACATCAACGTCGACCTGGCCCACCGGGTGAACAAGACCGCACGCGTGCAGGAGCTCATCAACAGCTACCGCGTCCGCGGGCACCTGATGGCCGACATCGACCCGCTCGAGTACCGGCAGCGCACGCACCCCGACCTCGAGATCGAGCGCCACGGGCTGACGTTCTGGGACCTCGACCGGGAGTTCGTGACCGGTGGCCTCGCCGGCACCACGACCGCACCGCTCCGTGACGTGCTCGGCATCCTCCGGGACGCCTACTGCCGCACGGTCGGCATCGAGTACATGCACATCCAGGACCCGGAGCAGCGTCGCTGGGTGCAGGAGCACATCGAGATCCCCTACTCGAAGCCGTCGAAGGACGAGCAGCTGCGGGTCCTCGGCAAGCTCAACGAGGCCGAGGCGTTCGAGACCTTCCTGCAGACCAAGTACGTCGGACAGAAGCGCTTCTCGCTCGAGGGCGGCGAGTCGACCATCGCGTTCCTCGACACCCTGATCCAGCACGCCTCGGTCGCCGGTCTCGACGAGGTCGCGATCGGCATGGCCCACCGCGGCCGCCTCAACGTCCTGACGAACATCGCCGGCAAGACCTACGGGCAGATCTTCCGGGAGTTCGAGGGCACCCAGCTCCCCGGCACGGTGTCCGGGCAGGGCTCCGGCGACGTCAAGTACCACGTCGGCACCGAGGGCGTGTTCCGCGCCTCGGACGGCTCCCGCATCCCGGTCACGATCGCGGCGAACCCGTCGCACCTCGAAGCTGTCGACGGCGTGCTCGAGGGCATCGTCCGTGCCAAGCAGGACCGGAAGCCCGCCGGCACGTTCGGCACGCTGCCGGTGCTCGTGCACGGTGACGCCGCGATGGCCGGCCAGGGCGTGGTCGTCGAGACCCTGCAGATGTCGCAGCTGCGTGGCTACCGCACCGGTGGCACCGTGCACCTGGTCATCAACAACCAGGTCGGCTTCACCACCCCGCCGGAGTCGGCGCGCACGTCGGTCTACTCGACCGACGTGGCCAAGACGATCCAGGCGCCGGTCTTCCACGTGAACGGCGACGACCCGGAAGCGGTGGCGCGCGTCGCCGACCTGGCGTTCGCGTACCGCGAGGAGTTCCACCGCGACGTCGTCATCGACCTGGTCTGCTACCGCCGACGCGGCCACAACGAGGGCGACGACCCCTCGATGACCCAGCCGCTGATGTACAACCTCATCGAGGCGAAGCGCTCCGTCCGCACCCTGTACACCGAGGCCCTCGTCGGCCGTGGGGACATCACGCAGCAGGAGTACGACGACGCACACCGCGACTTCCAGGACCGCCTGGAGCGCGCGTTCGCCGAGACGCACGAGGCGCAGACCGGCACCATGCCGACCGTCGCCGTGGACGACTCCGGCGCGGTGAACGGGCTCGAGCGCCCGACCGCCCAGCGCGACGACTCCGAGATCGAGGTGCACGACACCGCGATCTCGCAGGAGCTCGTCGAACTCATCGGCGACGCGCACGGCAACCCGCCGTCGGGCTTCTCGATCCACCCGAAGCTGCAGCAGCTCCTCACCAAGCGCCGGGAGATGACCCGCGCCGGTGGGGTCGACTGGGCGATGGCCGAGCTGATGGCGATCGGCTCCGTCCTGGTCGAGGGCAAGCCCGTCCGGCTCGCCGGACAGGACGCCCGACGCGGCACGTTCGTGCAGCGCCAGGCGGTGTTCCACGACCGGACGAACGGCCAGGAGTGGCTGCCACTCGCGAACCTCACCGAGGACCAGGCCCGCTTCTTCATCTACGACTCGCTGCTCAGCGAGTACGCGGCGATGGCGTTCGAGTACGGCTACTCGGTCGAGCGTCCCGAGGCGCTCGTGCTCTGGGAAGCGCAGTTCGGTGACTTCGCCAACGGCGCCCAGACCGTGATCGACGAGTTCATCTCGTCCGCCGAGCAGAAGTGGGGCCAGCGCTCCGGCCTGGTGCTCCTGCTCCCCCACGGGTACGAGGGCCAGGGACCGGACCACTCCTCCGGCCGCATCGAGCGGTACCTGCAGCTCTGCGCGCAGGACAACATGGTGGTGGCACGGCCCTCGACGCCGGCGTCCTACTTCCACCTGCTCCGTCGGCAGGCGTGGGCGAAGCCGCAGAAGCCGCTGATCGTGTTCTCCCCGAAGGCGATGCTCCGCCTGCGACAGGCGACGAGTGCGGTCGATGACTTCACGACCGGCACCTTCGAAGAGGTCCTGGACGACGACCGTCTGGCAGCCAAGGGCGTCGACCGGGGTTCGGTGCGTCGCGTCGTCCTGCACTCGGGCAAGATCCACCACGACCTGCGGACCGAGGCGGAGAAGCGCGGCGTCGACGACGTCGCACTCGTCCGGCTCGAGCAGCTCGCGCCGCTGCCGCTCGACCGGATCCTCGAGGTCCTGGCGAGCTACCCGGAGGCCGAGGTCGTCTTCGCGCAGGAGGAACCCGAGAACCAGGGTGCCTGGCCGTTCGTCTGCATGAACCTCTCGCCGCACCTGGACGGCCGCCCGCTGTCCGTCGCGTCCCGCTCAGCGAGCGCGGCCCCGGCGACCGGTTCCTCGAAGCGCAGTGCGCAGGAGGCCGCCGAAGTCATCGACCGGGCGTTGAGCGCGTGAGCGCGTCGGTGTAGCCGACCAGGAAGCGCCTCGTGCAGCAGTCCGCTGGACTCCCGCACGAGGCGCTCCGACGTTCGCGAGGAATGTGACCGCGACTGCTTGCTAGACCAACCTCGTGTACCGGACGCCCGCCTCGTGGTACCCGCGACGCTGGTAGAAGCGGTGCGCGTTGTCCGTCGCCGCAGCGCTGACGGCGGACAGCCGTCGCGCGCCCTGCTCGGCCGCCCACGTCTCGAAGGTGCCGAGCAGCGCGGAACCGGTGCCGCTCCTCCTGGCCGTCGGGTCGACGACGAGCAGCAGCAGCTGCGCGGTCGGCTCGTCGCTGGCGTAGGTCCACGTGACCTGCGCGCCAGCGACGGCGATCGGTCGGCCGTCGTCACCGCGGACCACCCAGGTGCGGTGGCCGGCCTCGGCGGTGAGCCGGTGGAGTCGGGCTTGCATCGCGGCGGGTTCGACCTGGTGGCCGAGGAGGCGCACCAGGTCGGTCACCGCGGCGACGTCGGGTTCGGTCCAGGTGCTGATCGGCTCGGCGTCGGTCATGTCCGCACCCTACCCGTTCGCGGGGCCGTGACCCCCGGTGTGACGGGCCGGCCGGGACGCGGTCAGTGGGTCGACTGCACCGCGCGCAGTCGGGCGAGGACCTCGTCACGGAGCTGCTCCGGCGCGGTCTCGCGGCAGGCACGCTTGACGGTCTCCATCAGGACGACACCGACGCGGTGTTCGGTGAGGCAGTCCTCGCAGCCGTCCATGTGCTCGCGGATGTCCGCGGCGTCCTCGTGTCGGAGCTCGTCGTGCAGGAACTCCTCGAGTTCCGCCTTCGCCTTCGAGCAGTCGCACCCGCTCATCGTGCGTCCTTCCGCGTCGTGCGGGTGCCGGCCGTCGTGGCCGCCCGCGTGCCTGCACCTCGGCCTCGTCCGCGCATCGTCGCCGTCGACGCTGCGTCCGGGACGATGCCGGTCTCTCGTGCGTGTTCCGCCAGGAGCCCCCGCAAGAGCCGGCGTCCACGGTGGAGGCGGCTCATGACCGTCCCCACGGGGGTCTTCATGATGTCGGCGATCTCCTGGTACGAGAACCCTTCGACATCGGCGAAGTAGACGGCCATCCGGAAGTCCTCCGGGATGGCCTGCAGCGCGTCCTTCACGGCGGAGGACGGCAGGTGGTCGATGGCGTCGGCCTCGGCGGAGCGCGCCGAGATCGACTGCGTGACGCTCTCCGCGCCGCCCAGCTGCCAGTCCTCGAGCTCGTCGATGGTGCCCTGGTACGGGTTCCGCTGGTTCTTGCGGTACGTGTTGATGAACGTGTTCGTGAGGATCCGGTAGAGCCACGCCTTGAGGTTCGTGCCCTGGCGGAACTGCCGGAAGGCGGCGAACGCCTTCACGAAGGTCTCCTGCACCAGGTCAGAGGCGTCGGCCGGGTTCCGGGTCATCCGCATCGCGGCGCCGTACAGCTGGTCCATGAACGGCAGTGCCTGGTCCTCGAACAGCCGTCGCAGCTCGTGCTCGGACACGGTCTTCGCGTCGACGGGCTCCGGTCCGGCGTCGGCGTCGAGTCCGGCGAGGTCCTCGTCCTCGACGCCGTCGAGCTGCTCCTCGGTCTCGTCGACCAGGTCGTCCGGTGCGTGCTGCGGTTCGTCGGTCGTCATCGCCCGCCAGTCTAGGCGGACGGTGGTGTCCGGGCCCTGTGGCTCGGCGAGCGTCGTGACGGCCCGAGGCAGCAGTGCTGTGTCGGCCGTTCGTGACGGTGCGAGTGCGATCACCGTGCTCCTCCCGATGGGTTCAGTAGTGTGGTGAACCGATGGCAGCCACGACGCATTCCCACCCCTGGTCCGCCCCGGTCGCGCGCGGCCCGCTGGCCGGCGACGTCGCCCTGCCGGGCTCGAAGTCGCTGACCAACCGGGAGCTGGTGCTCGCCGCCCTGGCCGACGGCCCGTCGACGATCCACCTGCCGCTGCACTCCCGCGACTCCGCGCTGATGACGGCCGCGCTCCGGCAGCTCGGCGTCGGCATCGACGAGGTCCGGCCGGCCGCCGGGGACCCGGCGAACCCGTACGGCCCGGACCTCCGGGTGACGCCCGGTCCGATGCGCGGTGACGTCCGCGTGGACTGCGGGCTCGCGGGCACCGTGATGCGCTTCCTGCCGCCGCTCGCCGCCCTGGCCGAGGGACCGGTCACGATCGACGGCGACCCCTACGCACGGAAGCGCCCGATGGCCGCGATCGTCCAGGCACTCGTCGACCTGGGCGTGCAGGTCACCGACGACGGCGGCGGCGCGATGCCCTTCAGCTTCGTCGGCACCGGCTCGGTCCGGGGCGGCACGCTCGACATCGACGCCTCGGCGTCGTCCCAGTTCGTCTCCGGCCTGCTGCTCTCTGCACCGCGCTTCACCGAGGGGCTGCACCTCCGGCACACCGGGGAGCGGCTGCCGAGCCTGCCGCACATCGCGATGACGGTGGAGGTCCTGCGTGCCCGGGGCGTGCAGGTCGACGAACCCGCGGTCGGCGAGTGGGTCGTGCACCCGGGGCCGATCCGGGCGCGCGACGTGACGATCGAACCGGACCTCTCGAACGCTGCCCCGTTCGCGGTCGCCGCCCTCGTCGCCGGCGGGACGGTCCGGATCCGGACCTGGCCGACCGAGACGACGCAGGTCGGCGCCGACCTCGAGACGCTCCTGCCGCTGTGGGGCGCGACCGTGACACGCGACGGTGACGACCTGGTGTTCGACGGCGGCGTCGGGATCCGGGGTGGGGCCTCCGTCCCGGGAGTGGACCTGGACCTGACACGCGGCGGCGAACTGGCCCCCGCGCTCGTCGCGCTCGCGGCCCTGGCCGACGGCCCGAGCGAGGTGTCCGGCATCGGGCACCTGCGCGGCCACGAGACGGACCGGCTGGCGGCGCTGGCGGCGGACGTCAACGGTCTGGGAGGCGCGGTGACGGAACGCTCCGAGGGCCTGCGGATCGACCCGGCACGGCTCCACGGCGGCGCCTGGGCCGCCTACGAGGACCACCGGATGGCCACCGCCGGGGCCGTCATCGGCCTGGTGACGGAGGGCGTGGCCGTCGACGACATCGGCTCGACCGCGAAGACGCTGCCGCAGTTCCCCGAGCTGTGGGCCGACCTGCTCGCGACGAGCACGGACGCCGACACCACCGAGGGGGACCCGGCATGAGCTGGTGGGACGACACCGACGGTGGCGACGAGGACGAGCCGTACGGCCAGTACGACGAGTCCAGCGTCCGCGTGCGCCCGAACCCGAAGGGCAACCGGCCGCGCACCAAGACCCGCCCCACGTACGACGACGCCCCGACCGGCTGGGTGACGAACGTCGACCGCGGTCGGTTCGGCGTCCTCGTGACGAACGAGGACGGCGAGCACGTCGTCACCGCCACGAAGGCACGGGAACTCGGCCGGAAGTCCGTCGTGACCGGGGACCACGTGTCGCTCGCCGGGGACGTCTCGGGCGACGAGGGCTCGCTGGCCCGCATCGTCCGGGTGGCCGAGCGCACCTCGTTGCTCCGACGCAGCGCCGACGACTCGGACGAGGTCGAGCGCGTCATCGTCGCCAACGCCGACCAGATGCTCATCGTGGTGGCCGCGGCCGACCCGGAGCCCCGGACGCGCCTGATCGACCGGTACCTGGTGGCGGCGTTCGACGCGGGGCTCGACCCGATCCTCTGCATCACGAAGACCGACCTCGCCGACCCGACACCGTTCCTGGCGCACTTCGCCTGCCTGGACCTGCGCATCGTGACGAGCCGTTCCGACGACGTCCCGTTCGCGGCCCTGCACGACCTGCTGGACGACAAGGTCACCGTGACCGTCGGGCACTCCGGCGTGGGCAAGTCGACGCTCGTGAACGCCCTGACCGGGTCGACGCGGGCGATCGGCGTCGTGAACTCGGTGACCGGGCGCGGGCGGCACACGTCGTCGTCCTCGATCGCGCTGCGGGTGCGGGACGGCGGCTGGATCATCGACACCCCGGGCGTCCGGTCGTTCGGGCTGGGGCACGTGCAGCCGGAGAACGTGTTCCGGGCGTTCGCCTCGCACGCGGTCACCGTGCAGGACTCCCCCGACGGCATCCCGCTCGACCAGGCGCACGACTGGGAGATCGTCGACCGGGTGCAGAACGGTGAACTCGGGGCGACGGGGGTGGAGCGGCTGGACTCGTTCCGGGCACTGCTCACGGGCATGGGCGCCGAGGACCCCGGGACGGCGTAGCCCCGCCCGGCAACTCGACTTCGGTCCCGAGCGGGCGTACGCTGTCCCCTCGTGTCCGAAGTTGCAAAGTACAACTACGCGCCGAGCGCGTCGTCCTCCTCCGCCCCCGGCCCGACCGCCGTCCACGGCCACGCCGCCCAGCGCCCGCCGCACCGCGCCCCCGGCGTGCTGCGCCCGCAGGGACTCGCCGGAGTGCTCCGCTCGTTCGGCTCGCACATCCTGGTGCCGCTCTTCCTGGCGGTCGGCATGACACTGGCCTACCTCGGCGCCTTCCACGCCCCGACCCCGCACGACCTGCCCGTCGGCATCGTCGGCACGACCCCGGCCACCCAGGTGTTCGCGCAGACCGTGACCGACCAGTCCGACGGCGCCCTCGTCGCCCACGTCGTGAGCAGCACGGAGGCCGCCGAGCAGCAGGTCCGCGACCGTGACCTGGCTGCCGTGTACGCCCCGAGCGACTCGGCCGCGACGCTCTACGTCTCGACGGCCGCCAGCGAGACCACCGCCTCGGCCGCGCAGAAGGTGTTCGTGCCGATCGCCTTCGACCAGCACCTGCCGTTCCACGTCGTCGACGTCGTCCCCACCGGTGACCAGGACACCACCGGCCAGGGGCTGTTCTTCCTGCTGGTCGGCCTGAGCGTCGGCGGGTACTCGTCCGCGATCGCCGTCGCCGCGTTCGCCACCCGCCTCCGTCCGGTGTGGACCGCCGTCGTCGGGCTCGTCACCGCGGGCGTCGTCGCGGGCATCGGCATCGTCGTCGCCGGACCGGTGTACGGCGTGCTGACGACCCACCAGTGGCAGGTCTTCCTGTTCGCCTGGCTCTACGACGCGGTCATCATCGCGCTCGGTGTCGGGCTGCACCCGCTCATCGGCCGGTGGACCACCCCGGTGCTGACGATGCTGTTCGTGATGCTCAACTTCACGTCCTCGGGCGGCATCTTCCAGCCGGCGTTCCAGCCCGGGTTCTTCGCCGGCCTCAACACGTTCTGGAGCGGCGCCGCCTGGCTGCAGGCCGCGCAGGACCTGCAGTACTTCCCGGGCGCCTCGCTGGGCCGGAGCGGTCTGGTGCTGGCACTCTGGCTGGTCGCCGCGCTGCTGCTCTGCGTCGTCGTGTACGGTCTCGTCGCCCGCCGGACCCGGATCGCCCGCGAGCGCGCCGTCACGCTGCTCGAGGAGGAAGAGGTCGTGGCGGCCTGAGGTCCGCCGTCGGACAGCCGCCACCCCGCGCCAGCGCCCGCGCCCCCGGTACGCTGGCCCCGTGGACCTCAGCGCCGACCTGGACTTCGCCCGTTCCCTCGCCGACACCGCCGACGCGATCAGCCTCGACCGGTTCCGCGCCGCCGACCTGCACGTGTCACGGAAGGCCGACCACACCGCGGTCACCGACGCCGACCAGGCCGTCGAGCGGGCGCTGCGGGAGCGGCTCACGGCGGAACGCCCGGACGACGCGTTCCTCGGCGAGGAGACCACCGCGGACTCCGGCGCCGACGCGCTGAGCGAGGGGCACCGCCAGTGGGTCGTCGACCCGATCGACGGCACCGCGAACTACCTGCGAGGCGTCCCGGTGTGGGCGACCCTCATCGCGCTGGCGGTCGACGGCCGTCCGGTCCTCGGCGTGGTGAGCGCCCCGGCGCTCGGCAAGCGCTGGTGGGCAGCCACGGGCCTCGGCGCGCACTCGCTCGAGGGGCCGCTGCAGGTGTCGGGCGTCAGCGCGCTCGAGGACGCCAGCCTCAGCTACAACTCGCTGCAGCAGTGGGACGACGACGACCGCCTGGACACCCTGGTCGCGCTGTCCCGGACGGTCTGGCGCACGCGCGCCTACGGCGACATGTGGTCGTACATGATGGTGGCCGAGGGGGTCCTCGACGTCGCCGGCGAGCCGGACCTCAAGCCGTGGGACATCGCCGCCCTGGTGCCGATCGTCGAGGAAGCCGGCGGACGTTTCACCTCGCTCGACGGCGACCCGGGTCCCTGGCACGGCAGCGCACTGGCGTCGAACGGACTGGTCCACGACGCGGTCGTCGAGGTCGTCCGCCGCAGCTGACGGGCGCCTCCGCCGCCGACGACCGGACGGGAGGCACGCCCCCTCAGTCCTGCCGCCCCGCCTCCGCCCCGTGCCGGCCCTCGGGCACGCCGCCCGGGGCACCCGCGCGACCAGCGGCGCGCCGCCGGACCACGAGGTCGGCGACCGCGAGCACGAGCGCCACCGCGATGAGCGAGACCGTGAACGTCGTGCCGCTCCGGAAGGCGTCGTGGTAGGCGTCCAACCGGCCGCCGGCACCCGCCCCGCCACCCGACCCTGCGGACTCGCTCCGGACGATCCCGTAGAAGATGCTCGTCGCCACCGCGGTGCCGATCGCCGTGCCGACGCGCTGCCCGAGCTGCTGCATGGACCCGGCGACCCCGGACTGTTCGACCGGCACCTCGGCGAGCGTCAGGGTCTGGTTCGGCGAGACCACGAACCCGCCGCCGAGTCCACCGACCAGGAAGGCCCCGGCCATCGCCCACGGGGTCACCTCGGGCGGGGTGAGGACCGCGGCGAGCATGAGCAGCACGAAGCCGACGACGACCGCACCGAGCCCGGCGACGACGAGCGCCCGACCGATCCGGTTCACCAGTCGTCCGCCGACGTAGGAGCCGACCGCGCTCGTGATCGCGAACGGGATGCTCACCATGCCGGCGAACACCGGAGCGAGCCCGAGCCCCTCCTGCAGGTAGAGCGTGACCATGAGGAACGACGCCGGCAGCGCCGCGAAGTAGACGGCGACGATCGCCAGGCCGTTCCGGTAGGACGACCGGCGGAACAGCTCGAAGTGGACGACCGGGGACTTCCCTCGGCGTTTGTACCCCTGTTCCCACAGCACGAAGCCGACGAGGAAGACCGCCGAAACCGCCAGCCAGAGCCACCGGGCGGCCGATCCGCCGCCGCCCGAGGTGGTCACGAACGGCAGCAGCAGGGCGACGATCGCGACCCCGAGCAGCAGGATCCCGACGACGTCGAGCTCGCGGTCCGTGGCCCGGCCCTGGTCACCGCGGGGCAGCAGCCGCCAGGCGGCGACGAGCGCGGCGACACCGAGTGGCACGTTCATCCAGAACAGCAGACGCCATCCGTCCTGCTCGCCGCCGAGTGCGATGAGGCCGCCGCCGATCGTGGGGCCGAGTGCCGTGGAAACGCCGATCACCGCGCCGAACAGGCCGAACGCCCGACCGCGTTCCTCGCCGCGGAACAGTTGCTGCACCAGGCCGATCACCTGCGGCATCTGGGTCCCCGCGGCGAAGCCCTGCAGGATCCGGGTGATGGTGAGCACCTCGATCGTCGGTGCCAGGGCGCAGAGCAGGCTCGACACGGTGCAGGCGACGAGCCCGACGACGAACAGGCGCCGCCGGTTCGTCAGGTCGCCGAGCCGTCCGGCCGGCACCAGCGCCAGGCCGAACGCCAGGGCGTACCCGGCGACGATGAGCTGCAGCGAGGAGCTCGTGGCATGCAGCGACTGCTCGATCGACGGCAGGCCCACGTTGACCTTCGACAGGTCCAGGATCGTCAGCGCCGCGACCGCGACGCAGACCCCGAACGCCCGCCACCGCTGTCGGTCCGCTGTCCGTCCGTCCACCTGTTCGCCCGTCCGCTCGCTCACCGCCCCGTTCGTACCCGGGGCGTGCTCCGGGCAGACCCACGGTTCTGTACCCCGTCGCTTACCACCGCGTCCGGACGGGGGTCCGCCTGTCCCCCCGGACTGGGGGCACGCGCATCGAGACCTTTCCCTGACGGACGGCTCAGCATCGCCGAAGAGGGGTTAGCGTTCTCCTGACGGAAGGTCATGTGACCGCACCGGGATCCCTAGTCCCAGCGAGCGCGGACCCGCCGTCATTCGTCCGAAGACCCTAACCCGAGGGGTGATCAAGACGATGACATCATCGTTCCCGAGCGGAACCGAGCCCACCCAGGCTCGTCATCCGCGATCTGTCCACACGTCGACCCTGCCAGCGAACCGGGCCACCCACCCGTCGTCCGTCGGCACCACCCACCGCGGAGCCACCCACTCCGCTGCGGGCTCCCACGTCGCCGGCTTCCCCGCCGGTGCGTCACGCTCCCCCGTCCCTGGCGCCGGAGGCCGGTGAGTCCTGATGGAACTCACCGGTCGACGCACTGAGGTCGACCGGATCACGACCCTCGCCGTACTCCCCCGGGAGTCCGCGCTGGTCGTCGTCGGCGATCCCGGCTCCGGACGCACGAGCGTCCTCGACGCGGCCAGCAGCCGCGTCTCCCTCCCCGTCGTCCGCATCGGCGTGAACGGCAGCGAATCCCGCTGGCCGCTCGGTGGTGTGACGACGCTCTTCAGCGCACTCGACGACCCCCGGGCCGCCGCACACGTCTCCCGGATCCTCGGGACCGTGCGTGACGCGGACCCCGCGCAGGTCATCGTCGTGGCGCACGAACTCCTCGACACCCTGCGCACCCTCCAGATGGCGCCGACGCTGGTGCTCATCGACGACCTCGACCGGATGGACGCGGCGAGCCAGACGCTCATCGCGTTCCTCGCCGGCCGACTCGTCGGGACGTCCCTCCGCGTCGTCGCCACGGTGGCGACCGTGCCGTCGGACAGCCCGCTCGCGGCCCTGCCGTCGCTGCGCCTGGCGCCCCTGCACCCGGACGAGGCACTGCTGCTCGCCCGGGAGCTGGCCGCCGACGACGCGAACGACGGTGTCCTGGCGGTCATCGCCGAGCAGACCGCCGGCAACCCCGGTGTGCTCCGTGAACAGCTCGGCATGCTCCGCCGTGAGCAGCTGCTCGGCACCGAACCCCTCGTGCTGCCGCTGCGTCCCACCCCGACGACGGACCGCATCGTGGCACCCGTGGTCGCGGCGGTCCCCGGACGCGATCTGGACGTCCTGGCCCGCCTCGCCCTGGTCCCCGTCACGAAGGCGGGCGGTCCGGAGTGGGACCGCGACGTCGTCGAGGACCTCGCGTCCGTCGGGCTCGTCACGGTCCGCGGCCAGTCGATCTCGGTCCGTTCCCCGCTCGTGCGCTCCTTCCTGCACTGGCGGATGACGGCCCGCGACCGCCGCGCGGCACACGCCGAGCTCGCCGCGTCCGCAGCCGCCCACGACCCGCGTGCGGCGTCGTGGCACCGGAGCTTCACGGACGACCTGCCGGACGCCGTCGCCCTGCTGCACGCCGCCCTGGCGTACGCGGCGGACGGCGACGCCGCGGCGGCCGTGACGCTCACCGAGCGTGCGCTGCACGTCGGCACCCGGTCGGAGCGCGAGCACCTGGCGCTCCTGGCGGTCGCCGAGGTCCTGCTCGCCCACCGCCTGCTCGGCTACGCAGCGCGCTACCTCGCCGCGATCGCGCCGTTCCGGTCCCGCCTCGACGACGTGCGCCGCCTGCGGCTGCACTACTCGGTGCAGTACCTCAGCGGCGAGGCCGTCGAGGCGGACGAGCTGCTCGTCCCCGCCGACGCGACCGACGCCGCCGAGGCGGAGGCCGTCACGGGCCTCCTGGCCATGGTCGCCAGCTTCCGGGCCGAGGCCTGGGAGCTGGAGCACGCCCGCGACCTGCTGCAGCGTGCCGAACCGTTCGAGTCGGCACTGCCGCCGCACACGGCGCAGATCCTGCAGGCCGCACGGCAGATGGTCGCCGCGGTCGACGGACACCTGCCGCCGGACCGGGACCTGCACGACGGTCTCGCGACGACCAGCCTGCTGGCCCTCTCCGACCCGACGCTGCTGCTGCTCGCCCACGCGCTCAGCCTGTCCGAGCGGTACCGCAGCGCCCGCCGGGTGTTCGCGCTGGTCCTGGCACGCTCGTCGCACACCGCTCCGGTGTGGGTCGAGGCCGCCCGGTACCTGACCGCGGAGAACGAGGTGCGCTCGGGCAACTTCCGGCTCGCCCTCCGCGCGATCGACGCCTGGGAGACCGGGTCGAGCGTCGTCGAGCGACTGCGGGAGCCCTCGCGGGCCATCGCGATCGCCTGGCGGCACTTCCTCGAGGGTCGCCCGGTGGCCACCCTCGAGGTGCTCGACCGGTGCCTCGCGCTCCGCTCCACGAGCGGGCTCTGGGGTGCGACGGCGAAGCTGCACGCGTTCCGTGGCCGGGTCCTGCTGTTCGAGGGTCGTGCCGAGGAAGCCGCGGCGGCACTCGAGACCGCCGACGCGATCGGCCGGACGGTCCGGAACCCGACGGTGCTCCGGCACCTCGGCGACCTGATCGAGGCGTACGTGCGGCTCGGCCGGACCGACGACGCGCGGACCACGACGGCCCGTCTCGCCGCCGACCACCGGGCACACCCGTCGCGCTGGGGCGCCCTCGTCCTGGCACGGAGCCTGGCACTCGTCAGCGACGACACCACGCGCGAGGCCGCACGACGCCGTGCGCTCGAGCTGTTCGAGCCCACGGACTCGCAGTTCGAGCGCGCCCGGACCCTCGCCGCGCTCGCGTCGACGGGCACCGGTCCGGACCGCGCACGGCTCGGGGCAGCGTCCGCCGCGGCCTACGAGGCAGCGGGGCTCCGTCGTCCGCTCGCCGCCCCGCAGGGCGTCGCCGCGATGCCGCCGGCCGTCGGGTCGTCGGCGCTCCGGCAATCGCAGTTCGACTCGACGCCGTCGCCGACGACGCCGCGGAGCGCACCGGACGGCACGCCGGTCCTCACCCTGCTCACCGCCGAGGAGCAGGCAGTGGTCCAGAAGGTCACGGAGGGCTACCGGAACCGCGAGATCGCCTCGTCGCTGTACATGTCGCAGCGGACGGTGGAGCTCCGACTCACGCAGATCTACCGGAAGGTCGGGGCGCGCTCGCGCTCGCACCTGGTGGCGCTGCTGGGGTAGACGCGACCGCAGACGAGACGGGAGGCCCGGTACCAGCTGGTACCGGGCCTCCCGTTCGTCGTGCGGTCGCGCCCGCCGTGTCAGACGGTGGCCGCCCGCCGCGTGGGGCTGTGCCAGACCCCGCTGGAACCACCGCGGAAGGCGAGGAAGAGGGCGCGGAGGCACAGGTACGAGTCGAGGACCCGGAGGAGCGGGAAGGTCAGGCCGTACAGGACGTAGACGCCGCGGCGGGAGACCACCGCGACGACGATGGTGAGCAGGTAGTCGGGCAGCAGCACGCCGACCGCGATCCCGGTGACCGGGTCGACGGCGAGCACGGCGTCCGGGAACCCGGCGCCCATGCCGAGCGCCACGAGGACCGCAGCGGTCCCGGCGAGCGCCACCGCGGGCAGCAGCAGGAGCATCATCACGCTCGACGTCAGGAGCTCGAGCACGAACAGTCCGGTGGCGAGTCCGAAGCGGCGGAGGCCGAAGCGGTGGCGCCGGAGGGTCTGCCAGAAGCCGAGGTTCCAGCGTCGGACCTGTTTGGCGTAGTCGCGGAGGGTGTCGGGGTCCTGCGTGTAGGCGACGGCGGCGCCGGGGCGGAACGCGACGCGGCCGAGCTCCTTCGCGTGCACCTCGAACGTCATGTTGAAGTCCTCGATGGCCAGACCCTCGGCGGTGATGTCGATGTCGCGGAGGATCCGGGTGCGGTACATCGAGGCGAAGCCGGGAACGATGGCGACGACGTTGGCGGCGGGGGCGGCCTGGCCGAACTTCTGCAGGTACTGGACGGCGACGTAGACGCGTTCGCGGTACGCGACGAGCAGGCGGCCGAAGAAGGTGGGTGCGCGGGGCTCCAGGATCGTGGTGGCGCGACCGGCGACGGCGACGACGTCGGGGGCGGAGAACTCCGGCAGCCCGGTGGTGAAGTAGTCGGTGGACAGGTGGGTGTCGGCGTCCAGGAGCATCATCACCTCGAAGCGCTCCGGGATCGAGAAGTGCTCGATGGCGGCCGCGATGGCACCGGCCTTGCCGCGGTTCGGCTGCAGGTCGTACACCTGGGCACCGGCGGCGCGGGCGATCTCGACGGTGCGGTCCGAGGACCCGTCGGAGACGACGAGGATCTGCTCGGGTGGCAGGTGCTCGGCCGCGGAGCGGATGGTGCGTTCGATGACGAGTTCCTCGTCGTGCGCGGCGACGAGGACGGCGACGTCGGCGGTCGTCGGCGGTCGGTAGCCCCGCGGGACGGGTGCCGGCATGCCGCGGCGGTGGGCCCGACGACCGCGGCCGTCGGCGCCGACGCGGTGCAGACGGGCGGTGACGACCCGGGTCGCGCCGACCGTGGTCCAGAGGATCGTGTTGACGCCGAGGACGAGCACGAGGGCGACGACGAACGTGAGCATGGGGCGACGCTAAGCGGCGCGGCGGAGGCCCCGCACCGCATTCCCGCACCCGGGGCCGCATGCGGTTGCGGGAGTCCGCATGCGGTCCCGCAGTCGCCGCCACGGTGCTGCGGGGCACCGCAAGACCGGCTCCGTGGCGTTGCCGGCGGGTGGCCCGACCCGTGATGGTGGCAACGCACCGACCGCCGGCCCCGTCATCGGGGCAGGACCGCGTACCCGAGATCGGTACCCGACCGGCCGCACCCGGACCGCCACTGTCCGCCCCCGCCTGATCCGGGGACGGACGGTGGCCCGGACACGGCCCACCCGATCCCGCGCTCCCACCCGACGGCGGTCGGTGCCTGCCGGGACTTCCCGGTTGTGTCCCGACCCGAGGGGAACCCGCATGTCCATCGCACCTCCGCCGTCCGACGCCCTGTCGGTCCGCACGTCGCCGGTCGCTCCGACGACGACGACCGTCCCGACGTCCCCGGACGTCTCGGCCCCCCTGAGCAGCAGCGTGCCGCTCACCCGGGGCACCACCGCACACGGCGGGACCCGCGGATTCGAGTTCGACGTGGCGATCGTGGGTCTCGGCTACGTCGGGCTCCCGACGGCCCTGGCGTACCACCACTCGGGCACCTCGGTGATCGGTCTCGACGTGTCGCAGCGCCGCCTGGAGACGATCCGGTCCCGCGGCGCCGACCTGCTCGACGACGACCGGGTGCGGCTCGAGTCGGCGTTCCTGGAGGAGGACTTCGTCCTCACCGACGACCCGTCGATGCTCGCCCGTGCGGCGGCCGTGATCGTCTGCGTGCCGACGCCGGTCGACGAGTACCTGGTGCCGGACCTGGCGATCCTCCGCGGTGCCGCCGCGACGGTCGTCGAGCACGCCGTGCCCGGGCAGCTCCTGATGCTGACGAGCACCACCTACGTCGGGTGCACCGACGACCTGCTCGTGCAGCCCCTCACCGAGCGTGGGCTGCTGCCGGGTCGGGACGTGTTCGTCGCGTTCAGCCCGGAGCGCATCGACCCGGGCAACGCCTCGGTCGCGCACGAGGACGTGCCGCGTGTGCTCGGTGCGGCGACGCCCGAGTGCGCCGAGATCGCGGACGAGATGCTCGGCCGCTACGCCCGGGTGCACCGCGTGCCCTCGCTCGCCGCGGCCGAGATGACGAAGCTGCTCGAGAACACCTTCCGCGCGGTGAACATCGCGCTGGCGAACGAGTTCTCGGACATCTGCCGGACGATGGGCATCGACGTGGCGGACGTCGTGGACGCCGCGGCGACGAAGCCGTACGGGTTCATGGCGTTCATGCCGGGCCCGGGCGTCGGCGGTCACTGCATCCCCTGCGACCCGCACTACCTGCTCTGGCAGCTCAAGGCCGACCGGCAGGCCGCGCCGATGATCACCCAGGCGATGACCGAGATCGCCGCCCGTCCGGGTCGGGTCGTCGACCGCACCCGCGAGGTCCTCTCGGACGCCGGCCGTGGCCTCCGCGGTGCCCGGGTGCTCGTCGTCGGCATCGCCTACAAGCGTGACGTCGCGGACCTCCGCGAGTCCCCCGCACTCGAGATCCTCGAGGGCCTGATCGCCGCCGGTGCCGAGGTCGGGTTCGCCGACCACCGCTTCGACTCGGTCCGCCTGCACGACGGCACGGTCCTCGACGACGTCGTCGACGAGACCGCGTTCGCTGCGGACGTCGTGCTGCTGCACACCCGGCACACCGACGCCGACCTGTCCTGGATCACCGGCGAGCAGCTCGTGATCGACACCACCTACCGGGCTGCGGACCTCACCGGCCGCATCCTCCTCTGAAAGGGAACGCCATGAAGTCCATCGTCACCGGAGGTGCCGGGTTCATCGGCAGCCACCTCGTCGAACGCCTGCTCGCCGACGGCGACGACGTCGTCGTCCTCGACGACTTCTCGACCGGTCGTGCCGACAACCTGGCCGCCGTCGCCGGACACGAGCGACTGCGCGTCGTCGAGGGCAGCATCCTCGACCGTGAACTCGTCGCCGACCTGGTCGCCGGTTCGGACCGGGTCTTCCACCTGGCCGCCGCGGTCGGCGTGAAGCTCATCGTGGACCACCCGCTGCAGGGGCTCCGCACGAACATCCACGGCAGCGAGAACGTCCTGGACGCCTGTGTCGCCGCCGGCGCGAAGCTGCTCCTCGTCTCCACCAGCGAGATCTACGGCAAGAACACCGCCGACGCGCTGCACGAGACCGCCGACCGCGTGCTCGGTTCGCCACTCGTGGCCCGCTGGACCTACGCCGCGGCGAAGGGCATCGACGAGGCCTTCGCGCACGCCTACTTCAAGGAGTACGGCCTGCGGGTCGCCATCGCCCGTCCGTTCAACACGGTCGGTCCGCGCCAGACCGGTCGCTACGGCATGGTCGTCCCGAACCTCGTCGGCCAGGCTGTCCGCGGCGAGCCGCTGACCGTGTACGGCGACGGCGTCCAGTCGCGCTGCTTCTCGTTCGTCGGCGACGTCGTCCCCGCGATGGTCGCGCTCATCGAGCACGACGCGGCTTACGGCGAGGCGTTCAACCTGGGCGGCGAGCGCGAGATCAGCATCGCCGAGCTGGCGGAGCTCGTCATCGACATCGTCGGCTCCGACAGCCAGATCACCTACGTCCCCTACGACGAGGCGTACGGCGAGGGCTACGAGGACATGCGCCGTCGGGTCCCGGACAACACGCGTGCCAAGGCCGCCGTCGGGTTCGCCCCGGTGACCCCCCTGGAGGCCGTGGTCCGGTTGGTCGCGGAGGACGTGCGTTCCCGCGCGGTCGCCGACGACGTCACCGACGCCGCCCCGGCGGGTGCGACGGCGGGTGCCCCGGCGAGCGCGACGGCGGCGGTCTAGCCGTGTGCGGCATCATCGCGGCACGGGTGGCGGACGACGCCACCCCGTACCTCCTGGACGGTCTGGAGCGTCTGGAGTACCGCGGCTACGACTCGGCCGGCATCGCCGTCCGCACCAGCACCGGCGGCACCGAGACGATCCGTTCGGTGTCCCGCGTCGGCGACCTGCGCACGTTGGTCGCCGCCCGCTCCGGTGACCCGTTCACGGGCATCGGCATCGGCCACACCCGCTGGGCGACGCACGGCGCCGTCCGTGAGACGAACGCGCACCCGCACGCCGACTGCTCCGGTCGGATCAGCGTCGTGCACAACGGCATCATCGAGAACGCGGACCTGCTCCGCGAGCAGCTGAGCGCCCAGGGACACGTGTTCGTGTCCGAGGTCGACTCGGAGGTCATCACGCACCTCGTCGAGCGTGCCCTGGCCGTCGACCCGGACCTGATGCTCGCGGTGCAGATCGCGACCGCGCAGCTCGAGGGCTCCTGGGCCATCGTGGTCCTCGACGCCCGCGACGGCCGGATGGTCGTCGCGGCCGACCGGTCCCCGCTCGTGGTGGCCCGTGCCGCCCGCGGTGACTTCGTCGCGAGCGACATCGGTGCGATCGCCACGTGGGCGGAGACCTTCGTGGCGCTCCGGGACGGGGACGTGGTCGAGCTCGGCGAGAGCTGGACCTGGTCCTCCCGTGGCGAGGTCGTGGCGGTGCCGTTCGCGACGCCGTCGCCGTTCGCCGCCGAGGCGCTCGAGCTCGGTGACCACACCGACCACATGGCGAAGGAGATCGAGGAGCAGCCCGCCGTCGTCGCGGAGATCCTCGACCGGATCGCCGGCCGCGCGGTCGACGGCTCGATGTGGCGCGGCCTCGGGCTCGCGCCGTTCGAGCGCGTCGCCGTCGTGGCGTGCGGGACCTCGTTGAACGCCGGGCAGGTCATCGCGACCGCGCTCCGCGGACTCGGCGGTGTCCCCACCGACACCGTCGTCGCCAGCGAGGCCGACCAGGCCGTCCTGACGCCCGGCACCCTGGTCGTCGCGATCAGCCAGTCGGGCGAGACCGCGGACGTGCTCCGTGCGCTCGACCGGTTCGCGGACCGGTACCAGGTGCTCGCGTTGACGAACAACCTGCACTCGTCGCTCGCCCGTCGTGCCGACGCGGTGCTCGACTGCCACGCCGGCCCGGAGATCGGCGTCGCCGCGACGAAGACGTTCACGGCGCAGGTCGTCGTCGGCGTCTCGGCGATGATCTCCGCACTGGTGGCGTCCGGCCGCATCGACCGCTCGCGTGCACTGGCGCTCGTGGGCGACATGCAGCGGCTGCCGGGCCTCCTGGCCGGCGCGGCCGAAGCGTCCCTCGACCGGATCCCGCTGCTCGTCTCGAGCGTGCGCGACGCCTCCGGGTTCCTGTTCCTGGGACGCGGGGCGGGCCTCCCGTTCGCCGCCGAGGGTGCGCTGAAGCTCAAGGAGCTCTCCTACCGGTGGGCCGAGGCCTACCCGGCCGGCGAGCTCAAGCACGGCCCGCTCGCACTCGTCACCGACGGCACCCCCGTGGTCGTCGTCGACAACGGCGAGCACAAGATCCAGGCGAACGTCGCCGAGGTCCGCGCCCGCGGTGGCTTCGTCATCACCATCGGTGGTGTCGGCGCCGACGTGCCCGCGCTCGGTCGTGACGCCGGCCGGCTGCTCTCCCGACGGACCGACGTGACCGACCAGGGCATGTCGCTCTGGGGGCCGCTCGAGTCCGTCGTCCCCCTCCAGATGCTCGCCCGCGAGCTCGCGCTGCAGCTCGGCTGCGACGTGGACAAGCCCCGCAACCTCGCGAAGTCGGTGACGGTCGAATGACCAAGGACCAGTCCTTCAACCGCCTGACGGTGATCCTCGCCGTCCTGGCGGCCGTGGCGATCGTCGTCACCGGTCTCCTCGGAGCCGCCCCGGCACGCGCCGCGACGGTCACGAAGCCCGTCACGGTCAGCCTGACCTTCGACGACGGCGACGCCGACCAGATGCCGGCCGCGCAGGTGCTGCAGCAGAACGGCCTGACCGGCACGTTCTACATCATCACCGGGTACCTCGACGCCCCCGGCTACATGCAGCAGTCGGACCTGGCGACCCTCGCGGCCGCCGGCAACGAGATCGGTGGCCACAGCGTCACCCACCCCGACATGTCGGCGCTGTCCCAGGCCGAGGCGCAGCGGCAGGCCTGCCAGTCGCGTGCCACGCTGTCGTCGTGGGGCTACACCGTCCGCAGCTTCGCCTACCCCTTCGCGGAGTCGACCACGAAGACGCGTGACGCCGTCCGCGCCTGCGGGTACACCAGCGCCCGCGGCCTCGGCGACGTGCAGACGCCGTACGACTGCACCGGCTGCGTCACGGCGGAGACCCTGCCGCCCCGCAACGCCATGCTGACCCGGGCACCGAGCCAGGTCGAGGCGGACTGGACCCTGGCCGACCTGCAGAAGCAGGTCACCCAGGCGAAGACCGACAGGGGCGGCTGGGTGCAGCTCACCTTCCACCACATCAGCGACGACACCTCGCTCGACCCGACGACCTCACCGGCCCTGTTCGCGCAGTTCGCCCAGTGGCTCGCCGCGTACTCGGCAGACCCGGCGAACGCCACCACCGTCAAGACGGTCGGCGACGCGGTCGGCACCCCGGTGCAGCCGGTCGTGCAGTCACCGGTCCCCGGACCGGCAGCACCCGGCGTCAACGCCGTGCAGAACCCGTCGTTCCAGACCACCTCCACCACCAGCCCGAGCGGTCAGAAGTGCTGGCAGTACGGCGGGTACGGGTCGAACACGGCGGCGTTCAGCACCGTCAGCCCGGGTCGCACCGGCACCACCACGAAGGCGACGTCGCTCACCGTCAGCGACTACACGGACGGCGACGCCAAGTGGTTGCCGACGTTCGACCTCGGCGACTGCGCCCCCACCGTCGTCGCCGGCCACACGTACTCGCTCCGCGAGTACTACAAGGCGAACACGGTGACGCAGTTCACGGTCTACCTGCGCGACTCGACCACCGGGTCGTGGCACTACTGGACCTCGAGCCCCTGGTACGCCTCGGCCACCACGTGGACCCAGGCGGTGTGGACGACGGACCAGATCCCGGCCGGGTTCAACGGCATCAGCTTCGGCCTGAACCTGTTCACGAACGGCACGCTGACCACCGACGACGTCGCCGCCTACGACACGGTCGGTGCGCCGCAGCTGGCGACCACCACGACGACGACGAACAGCGCGACCACGTCGGCGAAGACGAGCAGCAGCGTCAGCCGGATCGCCCCGGCCGTCGACGCCCTGGCCGTCCGGTCCCGTGCGGTCCTCGGGCAGCTCGACACGTCCGGCATGGCGAGCCCGCTCGACGCCCCGGCGGCACCCGCCCCGGCGGCACCCGCCCCGGCAGCGCCGGCAGCTCCGGCAGCGCCCGGCACGATCGGCCGGTGACGTGCGGACGACACCCCAGCCCCGACCCCGGGAGACCCGCCTCCGCGGCTCCCGGGGCCGGGGCGTCCGGCTGCGGAGGGCGGCGGCCCTCGTCGGCACGGTCGCGCTCACCGCGGTCCTCGTCGGCTGCGGCAGCCCGTCCGGCGGCGGAGCGGTCGCCCGCACCTACCCGTGGCACACCAGGATCGTCTCCACGACGTTCTGGGTCGGCGAGGTCTTCGACCCGGACGCCGACGACGGCAGCCAGGTCTACTCGACCTACGACGACGACTGGCAGGGCAGCTACGGCGGCTGCGACGGTGTGATCGTCAAACGCATCTGCCAGACCGAACGCCGCACCGCCGGCAACGGGTACTTCCCGGTGCACATGAAGCCGAAGGAGAACCCGTTCTACCTCGACGTGCCGTACGACGACGTCAACGACCGCACGGGGTTCCGCGATCGGGACCGGGTGGTGCCCTGGGCCGGCGACACCGCCTACCGGAAGCACCGCGGCGACGACGGCTTCAGCTACCTCAAGAACCGGTGGGTCCAGCTCACCAAGGACGGACGCACCTGCTACGGCCAGGTCCAGGACGCCGGCCCCGGCACCTACCACGACAGCGCCTACGTCTTCGGCTCCACGAACGCGCGGCCAGCCAACAAGCGGTACAACGGCGCCGGGGTGGACGTCTCCCCCGCGCTGAACGGCTGCCTGTACTACGCCGAGCTCGACGGCGAGGACGACCGGATCGCCTGGCGGTTCATCGAGGCCGACAAGGTCCCGAACGGCCCCTGGCGCCGGGTGATCACGACCAGCCAGGTCTCCCAGTGAACCGCCGAGGACGGTCTGCCACGATGTCGGCTTGACCTCCCTGCCCGCCTCCGCCGTGTTCGCCGCCCTGCTCATCGGCGCCGTGCTCCCCCTCGTGCCGTTCCTCGGCCGGATCGCCCGCCTGGCCGCGACGATCGTGCACGAGGTCGGGCACTGCGTCGTCGTGGTGCCCTTCGGTGGCCGCATCCGGCGCATCGACCTGCACCCGGACGGCTCCGGCGAGGCCTGGGTGCAGCTCGGCCGCGTCCCGGGAGCGGTCCGCTGGCTGGTGCGGCTGCTCAACCTGTTCGCCGGCTACAGCGCACCGATCTGGGCCGGTGTCCTGCTCGTCACCGGAGCGGTGGTCGGCTCGCCCTGGCTGCCCGTGGCCGTGCTCGGCGTCGTGGGCCTGGTCGCGCTGCTGTTCGTCCGGAACTGGTTCGGGCTCCTCGTGGTGATCGGGTTCGACGCGCTCGCCGCGTGGGTCGCCGTGCGCCCATCGGACCTGACCCTGCTGGTCGTCGCGGCCCTCGGCGCAGCGCTCCTGGTCGACGGCCTGCGCTCCCTCGTGCAGGTCGTCCGGTGGCTCCTCACCGGGGCACGGGTGCAGACCGACTTCCACATCGCGGCCGCCGAGATGCGTCTGCCCGCGGTCGTCTGGTTCGTGCTGTTCCTGGCGGGCAACGGTGTGGCGGTGTGGGCGGCTCGCGGTCCACTGCTGGCGGTCGGTGAGACCGTCCTCACCGGCATCCGGACGCTCGTCGGCTCCTAGCCCGCCGACCGCGCACAGCATCGCCGTAACCCGACGCCGCATTCGACGCGGGACGGCACCGAGCCTGCGAGAGTACGGCGCAACGACCGCACGCCCGAGCGGCCGGACGACCCGGCACGGAGGTGGACGCATGACGGACGAACGACCCGGTTTCGCGACCGAACAGGTGCACGGCGGCTTCCTGCCCGACACCGCGCACGGCGCCCGGGTGCCCGCGATCCACATGTCCTCCGGCTTCCTGTTCGAGGACGCTGCCCAGGCCAGGGACCGCTTCGCCGGCACCGACGACGGCTACACGTACACCCGGCTCGGCAACCCGACGAACGCCGACGTCGAGCGGCGCATCGCCCTGCTCGAGCGGGGAGCCGACGCCCTCCTGGTGAGCAGCGGTCAGGCGGCCGCGACGGTCGCCTTCCTCGGGCTCCTCGCCGCGGGCGACCACGTCGTCAGCGCCGCCAGCATCTACGAGGGCACCCGCGGGCTGCTGGTGCAGAACCTCGGCCGGCTCGGCATCCACGTCGACTTCGTCACCGACGCCCGGGACCTCGACGCCTGGGCCGCCGCCGTCCGACCCGAGACGAAGCTGTTCTTCGCCGAGACGATCCCGAACCCGAAGAACGACGTCCTCGACATCGCCGGCGTCGCCGAGGTCGCCCACCGCGCCGGCGTGCCCCTCGTCGTCGACAACACGCTCGCGACCCCGTACCTCGTGCAACCCGTCGAGCACGGCGCCGACGTCGTGGTCCACTCCGCGTCGAAGTTCCTGTCCGGACACGGGTCGGGGCTCGGCGGCGTGGTCGTCGACGGCGGACGGTTCGACTGGACCGCCACCCCGGAACGCTGGCCGCACCTCACCCAGCCCGACCGGGCCCTCGGCGGTGCCAGCTACGTGGACCGCGCCGGCACCGGTGCGTTCCTCGCCCACGCGCGGGACGTCGTCGCCTCCCGGATCGGCCCGACGCCCTCCCCCTTCAACGCGTTCCTCCTCCGACAGGGCATCGAGACGCTGTCGCTCCGCGTCGAGCGGCACGTGGCGAACGCGCTGACGGTCGCGACGTGGCTGGAGGCGCAGCCCGAGGTGACGAGCGTCGACCACGCGGGTCTGGCCTCCAGTCCGTACCACGACCTCGCCCGGCGCTACCTGCCCCGTGGCGCCGGGTCCGTCTTCGCGTTCACGTTCGCCGGTGGCGAGCAAGCCGCCCACGCGTTCATCGACGCGGTCGAGCTGTTCAGCCGGATGACGCACCTGGGCGACGTGCGGTCGCTGGTGCTGCACCCCGCGACGACCACCCATGCCGGGCGGACGCCCGCCGAGCGGGCCGCGCTCGGTATCGGGGACGGGCTCGTCCGCCTGTCGATCGGCATCGAGGACGTCGCCGACCTGCTCCGCGACCTGGAACGCGGGTTCGCCGCGGTCCGCGCGGGCGCGTCGGTCGCGCCAGTGCCCTCGGTCGCGTCCGTCGCCTCGGTCGTCGGCCGGGAGGCACGCCCCGCCCCCGTCACGTCCGGCACCGTGCTCGACGGGGCCGGCCGATGACCCGGATGCAACACGTCGGGTACTTCTTCTCGCGCGGGTTCGGCCCGCAGGCGTGGGGTCGCGCGGACTGGCACTGGGGACACGACTGGACGAAGCCGGAGCTGTACCAGCAGTCGGTGCGGGCCCTCGAGGACGCCGGACTCGACCTGGTCATCGCCGAGGACGCGATCTCCCTCGGCAACCCGTCGACCCTCGACCTGCGCGTCCGGCAGGCGTACGGCGGGCCGAAGCACGACCCGCTGCTGCTCGCCCCGTGGCTGTTCGCCGCGACCCGGCACATCGGCATCGCACCGACCGCGAACGCCGGCGTCACCCCGCCGTACCTGGCCGCCCGACAGCTGGCGACGCTCGCGCACCTGTCGTCGGACCGGCTCGGCGTCAACGTCGTCACCGACGTGGGCAGCGCCCGGCACGCCGGCCTCGACCCGCTGCCGCACGACGCCGCCTACGACCGCGCCGAAGAGTGGATGGGGCTGCTCCGCCGACTCTGGCACTCGTGGGGCTCCGCGCACCTGCAGTCCGAGTCCGACTGGCACTTCGCCGACGGCGCCGAACTCGACGCGTTCCAGCACGAGGGCGAGTACTTCCGGACCGCGGGCCCCCTCAACGCGCTGCCGCTCGAGTCCGACCCCGTCGTGGTCTCCCCCGGCGGCTCCGGACGCGGGCTGGGCTTCGCCGGGACGCACTCCGACGTGCAGCTCGCACTCGCTCCCCTGACGGCCACCGCGGTCTCCGCCTACCGGGCGAAGGTGCACGCCGCCGCCGCCGAGGTCGGACGGCGACCGGAGGACCTGCGGGTCCTGTTCGTCCTCAAGCCCGTCGTCGTGTCCTCGCCCGAGGAGGCGGACCGCATCGTCGAGGCGTCCCGGCACCCGTCCGACGAGGCCCTGCGTACCGTCGCGCTGGCGTGGTCGAGCGACTCGGAGACCGATCTGCTCGCCCTCGACCTCGACGCACCGATCCCCGAGGGCACCTTCGCCGACCACGTCTCGGCCGGTACCGTCCGTGGGCTCCTCGGGGACACGCCGGACGCCCCGTTGCGCGAACTGCTCACCCGCAAGGCCCAGCTCGGCCGGGTCGCCGATCGCTCGGGCTTCGTCGGGACGGCCGACGAGTTCGCGGACTTCATCGAGGAGCTCGGGTCCGATGCCGACAACGACGGGGTGATCCTGTCCGGCGACCTGCACCCGGCGCAGGTGTACCGGATGCTCGGTGACCTGGTGCCGGTGCTCCGGCAGCGCGGGATCCTCCGTCGGGAGTACGCCGCGGGCGGTCTCCGCGCCAACCTGTTCGACTTCTGACCCCTCGCGTCGCGGGCTACTTCTTCTTGTCCTTCTTCGACGACTTCTTCTTGTCGTCCTTCTTCTTGTCGTCCTTCTTCTTGCTGTCCTTCTTCTTGTCGTCCTTCTTCTTCGACGACTTCTTCTTCTTGGACGACTTCTCGTCGACGTTCTTCTTCTTCGGCTGCTCCGGCTCGGGTGCGACGGGTTCGACGCCGTCGGGTTCGACGCCGTCGGGCTCGACGCCATCGACGGGCTCGACCACGACAGCCGAACCGGTGTCCGCCACGACGTCGACGGGCTGCTCGGTGACGACCGGGGCGAGGGCGTCCTCGACCCGCTCGACCAGCACCTCGGCACCGGACTCGGCGAGCCGCAGGAGCGACTGCGCGGCACGGAGTCGCGTCGTCGACTTCCGGGCCAGCGCGTCCGCACGGGCACCCTCGAGGAACGTCCGCAGCGCCCGCTCGGGCACCGACCGACCACGCGGCGCGGAACGGTCGAGCCGGTCGAGCTCGCCCGCGACGCCGGCGACGTCGTCCTCGACGCGCTCGTGCCGGACCGACTCCAGCAGCGCCGCCACCGCAGCTGCCGCCCGCTCGACGCCCGGGGTGCGCTGGTCCATCACGACGAGCATCTCGAACACCGTGCCGTAGGACATCGTCTCCAGCCGGACCGGTTCGGCACCACGCCCGCGCAGCACCAACCGGGCATCGGGCGTCGGCAGCCAGGCGACCACGGCGGCGACCGAGGCGACGGAGCCCACGATGCGCTCGTACTCGGCCAGGCCCAGACGGTCCTGCTCCCGCAGACGGACTCGGATCGCGATCTCCTGCACGGTGTACCTCTCGTTCGGGACGGTACCGACGGGCTGCGGCACCGTGCCTCGGAGCGTAGTCCCCTGCCCCGGGTGTGCAGATGGCCCGGGCATGCAGATGCCCCGAGCATGCAGATGGCCCGGCCGTGCAGATGCCCCGGGCATGCCGAAGGCCCCGCGCCGTCCGGGGACGATGCGGGGCCTTCGATGGCGACTCACGTGACAGCGGTCCGACGATCGGCAGGTGGTGGAGATGGGGGGAATCGAACCCCCGTCCATCGCTGCAATTCGACGTCTTCTACGGGCGTATCCGGATGTTCGTTCTGCTCGGCCCCGTCCGTTGCTACCGGCTTCTCGGACGACAGGCCCAGTCTCAGTGCAAGTCCCGCACGGCCCTGAGGCGCAACCGTGCAGCAAGTCCTCTGGATGACGCCGGAACTCAGGTTAGAAGACGATCACCTGGCCGACGGACTTCATGTGCTGGGCTGCTTACGCAGCGAGAGCGAAGTCAGTGCGCTTGGAATTGGCACTTGTTGGTTTCCACGGATCGTTGACGAGATGACCGTGGGTCCTCGGCCCGCTTCCCGTCGGCACACAGGCAATGTCGAAACCGATCATCCCCATGCAGGCCGACGTGCGAGCCGCTGTCACGCTGTTGAGTTTCCATCCCTGCTCCGGACTCTGTCCGGGCCAGGCAGCTGTTGAGTCTACCGACTGAACGAGTCTGACGCTAGTCGAGTCGGCTGGTCACTCGCCGAGACGGTTGCGGGAGCGCATGGCCCGCTCGGCCTCACGCTTGTCGGTCTTCTCACGCAGGGCCTGGCGCTTGTCGAACTCGCGCTTGCCCTTCGCGACCGCGATCTCGACCTTGGCCCGACCGTCGTGGAAGTAGATCTTCATCGGCACGAGCGTGTAGCCGCCCTGCGACGTCTTGTGCGAGATCTTCACGATCTCCTGCTTGTGCAGGAGCAGCTTCCGCTTGCGCCGCGGTGCGTGGTTGTTCCACGTCCCCTCGGTGTACTCGGGGATGTGCACGGCGTCGAGCCACGCTTCACCGGCGTCGACGAAGGCGTACCCGTCGACGAGGGACGCCCGGCCTTCGCGCAGCGACTTCACCTCGGTCCCGCTGAGGACCATGCCGGCCTCGTACGTGTCCTCGATGAGGTAGTCGTGGCGCGCACGACGGTTCGTCGCGACGACCTTCTCCCCGCGTTCCTTCGCCATGACCGGCTCCTCTTCGTTGGGTGCGCACCCGCTTGCGTGCGAGCCGCCCAGCATACCGAACGCCGGGAGGCCCGCACACCTTCCCGGGATCCCTCCCGTTCTCGGTGTGCGGGCCTCCAGACGGGACGACCTGCGGTCGCGATCAGACCTTGAGGTACCGCCGGATCGCGATGGAGGCGGAGACCGCCGCCAGGACCACACCGATGACGATGACCGCCGGCACGACGATCGCCGCGTCGTCCATGCCGATGAACGCGGTGCCGGAGAACCGTTTCGTCAGGTAGTTGCGGACGAAGAACCAGACCACGGCCGTGATCGCACCACCCGCGAGGACGGCTCCGACCGCGGCGGCGATCACCCCCTCGAGCACGAACGGCGTCTGGATGAACCGGTTCGAGGCGCCCACCAACCGCATGATGCCGAGCTCCCGTCGTCTCGAGAACGCGGACAACCGGATCGTGGTGGCGATGAGGAGCACCGCGGCGACGAGCATCAACCCCGCGATGCCGATCGCCGTGTAGGACGACGCGTTGAGCAGGTTGAAGATCGGTTGCAGGTACCCGCGCTGGTCGACGACGCTCTGCACGCCGGCGACCTTCGACAGGCTCTCGACCAGGACGTCAGCCTGCGACGGGTTCTTCAGGTTCACCCAGAAGGTCTCGTTCAGGTACTCGGGCTTGACGAACTCGGTCGCGGGCGAGTCCTTGAACTGCTGCTTGAACCGGGTGTACGCGTCCTGCTGGTCCTCGAAGTACGACTTCTCGATGTACGGCTTCAGTGTCGACGACGCCAACTGCTGCTTGATCTGGGCGCGCTGGTCGTCGGTGGCCTTCGCCCCGGTGCAGTTGCCCGTGGTGTCGGTCTCGGTGCAGAGGTAGACGGCAACCTGGGCTCGGTCGTACCAGTACCCCTTCATCTGGTTGATCTGCATCTGCAGCAGGATCGCGGTGCCGACGAAGGTCAGCGAGATGAAGGTCACCAGGACGACGGAGACCACCATCGAGGCGTTGCGACGGAGGCCGGAACCGACCTCGGCCATGACGAGTCCGAGCCTCATCGGATGAGCCCCGGGATGGTCTGGATGCCGGTCGTGTTCGAGACGCCACCACGCTGGATGGGCAGGGCCTGGGTCTGGTAGCCGCCGGCCTGCTCGTCGCGGAGGACGCTGCCGCCGGAGAGCTCGATGACCCGGCGCTGCATCTGGTTCACGATGCTCGCGTCGTGCGTCGCCATCAAGATCGTCGTGCCTCCTTGGTTGATGCGTTCGAGGAGCGCCATGATGCCCGCCGAGGTCGTCGGGTCGAGGTTGCCGGTCGGTTCGTCGGCCAGCAGGACGGCCGGCTTGTTCACGACGGCGCGGGCGATCGCCACGCGCTGCTGCTCACCACCGGAGAGCTCGTGCGGCATCCGGGTCGCCTTGCCGGAGAGCCCGACGAGCTTGAGCACGTCGGTGACGGACTCACTGATGAAGCCCTTGCTCTTGCCGATCACCTGCAGCGAGAACGCGACGTTGTCGAAGACGTTCTTGTTCGGCAGCAGCCGGAAGTCCTGGAACACCACGCCGAGGTTGCGGCGGAAGTACGGGACCTTGCGGGAGGAGAGCGCGCCGAGACGCTGCCCGAGCACGTGGATCTGCCCGCGGGAGGGCTTCTCCTCCTTCAGCACGAGCCGGAGGAAGCTCGACTTCCCGGAGCCGGACGCACCGACGAGGAAGACGAACTCGCCCTTGAGGATCTCGAGGGTGACGTTGTCGAGAGCGGGACTCGGGTTGCCCGAGTACACCTTGGTGACCTGGTCGAATTTGATCATGACCGGATCAGGGTAGGTCGCGAACCGGTGATCCTGCTCCAGGCGCGCGGCTCAGGAACCGGTGGGGTCGCTCAGATCCGACCCCGTTCGACGCTCAGTCCTCGTCGGGACGCTTGCGCCAGCGGATGCCGGCGTTGATGAAGCCGTCCAGGTCGCCGTCGAAGACCGCCGACGGGTTGTTGACCTCGTACTCGGTCCGCAGGTCCTTGACCATCTGGTACGGCGCCAGCACGTAGTTGCGGATCTGGTCCCCCCAGCTGGCGGTGATGGTGCCGGCGAGTTCCTTCTTCTTCGCGTTCTCCTCTTCCTTCTTCAGGAGCAGGAGGCGCGACTGCAGCACGCGCATGGCCGCGGCACGGTTCTGGATCTGCGACTTCTCGTTCTGCATCGACACGACGGTGCCGGTCGGCAGGTGGGTCAGGCGCACGGCGGAGTCGGTCGTGTTGACGGACTGTCCACCGGGGCCGGAGGAGCGGAACACGTCGACGCGGATGTCGTTCTCCGGGATGTCGATGACCGCGGTCTCCGGCATCAGCGGGATGACCTCGACCGCGGCGAAGGACGTCTGGCGCTTGCCCGCGGCGCCGAACGGCGACATGCGGACCAGGCGGTGCGTGCCGGCCTCGACCGACAGGGTGCCGAACGCGTGCGGGCCGTCCACCTCGAACGTGGCGGACTTGATGCCCGCTTCTTCGGCGTAGGAGGTGTCCATCACGGTCACCTTCTGGTCGTGCTGCTCCGCGTAGCGCAGGTACATGCGCATGAGCATCTCGGCGAAGTCGGCGGCGTCGACACCACCGGCACCGGCACGGATCGTGATGACGGCGGGACGGTCGTCGTACTCGCCGTCCAGGAGCGTCTGGACCTCGAGGTCGCCCATCGTCTTCGTGATGGCCTTGAGCTCCTCGGCCGCTTCGTCGGCGGACTCCTGGTCCTCGGCCTCGTTCGCCATCTCGACCAGGACCTCGAGGTCGTCGAGGCGCTGCTCGGTCGCCGTGAGCTTCTTCAGCTGGGACTGCCGGTGGGCGAGCGCGCTGGTGACCTGCTGCGCGTGGTCGGTGTCCTCCCACAGGTCGGGGGCACCGGCCTGCTCGCTGAGTTCGGCGATCTCACGCTCGAGGCGGTCGACGTCGACCACGGAGCGGATGTTCCCGAAGGTCACTCGGAGGGCGTTGACCTGCTCGCTGATGTCCAGTTCGACCATGGTCCCCGATCCTACCGGCCGGGCGTCCGGGTCAGCGCCCGAGCGAGGGCTCCCGCCGCGCCATGCCCGCCGCACCGGCACGCTCGACGGCCACCGGCAGCGCGGCGAGGAAGGCGTCGACGTCCTGCTCGGTCGAGGTGTGGCCGAGGGTGATCCGGAGCGCACCGCGTGCGTCGTCCTCGCTGAGGCCCATCGCGAGCAGCACGTGCGACGCCTCGGGCACCCCGGCCTGGCACGCCGACCCGGTGGACACGGCGACCCCGGCGGCGTCGAGCAGGAACAGCAGCGAGTCCCCCTCGCAGCCCGGGAACGTGAAGTGCGCGTTGTTCGGCAGCCGGTCGACCGGGTCACCCATCAGCACCGCGGACGGAACGGCGGCCCGGACCCCGTCGACGAGGCGGTCCCGCAGGTGCCGGACGTCGGCGTGCGGCGCGGCTGCGGCGACCCCGAAGGCCGCGGCGGCCGGGCCGTCCTGCGTGCCACTCCGGACCTGGCGCTGCTGGCCCCCGCCGTGGATGAGCGGCTCGACGACCGCGCGTCGGCCGAGCACCAGCGCACCGACCCCGACCGGGCCGCCGATCTTGTGCGCCGACACGCTCAACGCGTCGAGGCCGGACGCGGCGAAGTCCACTGGCACCTGGCCGTACGCGGCGACGGCGTCGCTGTGCACCGGGACCCCGGCGGCGTGGGCGAGCGCGACGATCCGCTCGACGGGCTGCATGGTGCCGACCTCGTTGTTCGCCCACAGGAACGTGACCAGGGCGACGTCGTCGGCGGAGGCGAGTCGTGCCTCCAGTCCGGCGAGGTCGACGCGACCCTCGGCGTCGAGCGGGACGACGTCGACGACGGCGCCCTCGTGGCGCTCCAGCCAGTCGACCGTGTCGACCGTGGCGTGGTGCTCCCCCGCCGGGACGACGATGCGGGGACGGCGTCGGTCGCGCTGCCGGGCCCAGAACAGGCCCTTGACGGCGAGGTTGATGCTCTCGGTGCCGCCGGAGGTGAAGACGACCTCCACCGGGTCGGCGCCGAGCGACGCGGCGACCCGGGCACGGCCGTCCTCGAGCAGCATCTTGGCGCGCTGGCCGGCGCTGTGGATCGACGATGGGTTGCCGACGGTGGTCAGCGCGTCGGTGAACGCGGCGAGCGCTTCGGGCAGGATCGGCGTGGTCGCGGCGTGGTCGAGGTAGACGGGCACGGGGTACCCCTTTCTGGAGCGTTTTCAGGATACCCGGCTGGCCTCGTACCCTGGTGGCGTGTACGAGACCGCGACCGAGACCACGCCCGGCTTCCGGGTCGACGACGGGGACCCCCGGATGACGGTGCGGTCCGCCTCGGCGACCGCGGTGACGGTGGTCGTCGACGGCCGAGGTGCCTTCCCGTTGGCGCGCATCGACGAGACCGACGAGTGGAGCGCCGCCACGCCCGGCGCGCAGGTCGGGGACACCTACCACCTGCTCGTCGACGGGCCGACCGGGCCGCGGCACGAGTTCGACCCGACCCGCCCGCTCCTCGACCCGTACGCACGCGGCATCGTCGCGACCGGCGACGCCCCGCGCTGGACCAGTGTCGTCGTCGACGGCACCTTCGACTGGGGCGGCGTCACCAAGCCGGTCGTCCCCCTGGACCGCGCCGTCGTGTACGAGGCGAACGTCCGGACCCTCACCAGCGCGAACCCGGCGATCCCCGAGGAACTCCGCGGCACCTACGCCGGCGTCGCCCACGAGAGCACCATCGCCCACCTGCAGCGCATCGGCGTGACCACGCTCGAGCTCCTGCCCGTGCAGGCGTTCGACACCGAACGGTGGCTGCGCGAGGCCGGGCGCGAGAACGCCTGGGGCTACAACACGCTCGGGTTCTTCGCCCCGCACGCCGGACACGCCTCCGCCGGCGCCCGGGCCGCGGGTGCCGACGCGGTGCTCCGCGAGTTCAAGGGCATGGTCCGGCTGCTGCACGAGGCAGGGATCCAGGTCGTCCTCGACGTCGTCTACAACCACACCGCGGAAGAGGGCCTCGGCGGTCCCACCACCTCACTGCGCGGGATCGACGGCGCCGGCCGGTACCGCTGGTCCGACACGGACACCTACTACGACACGACCGGGTGCGGCAACACGCTCGACACCTCGGTGACCGCGACCGCCGACCTCATCCTCGACAGCCTCCGCTACTGGGCGCGCGAGGTGCAGGTCGACGGGTTCCGCTTCGACCTCATGGCGTCCCTCGCCCGGGACGGCGACCACGTGTTCGACCCGGAGCACCCGCTGCTCGAACGGATCCGGAACCACCCCGACCTGCAGGACACCCTGGTCATCGCCGAACCGTGGGACGTCGGCCCGGACGGCTGGCGCACCGGCTCGTTCGGCGCCCGCACCCTCGAGTGGAACGACGGGTTCCGCGACACGGTCCGGAAGTTCTGGCTCGAGGACCTCGCCGACGAACGACGCCGCGGAGCCCCGGAGGCCGGGATCGGGGCGCTCGCCGGAGCCCTCACCGGCTCGCGTCATCTGTTCGGCCCGGAGCGCGGTCCGCTGTCCGGCGTCAACTTCGTCACCGCCCACGACGGCTTCACCCTGCACGACCTGGTGTCCTTCGACGCGAAGCACAACGAGGCGAACGGCGAGGAGAACCGCGACGGGTCGAACGACAACCGCTCGTTCAACCACGGCATCGAGGGCGACACGGCCGATCGCGGGGTCCGGGCGGCACGCGGGCGGTCGATGCGGAACCTGATGGCGACCGTGCTGCTCTCCGCCGGGGTGCCGATGATCACCGCGGGTGACGAGCGCAGCCGCACCCAGCACGGCAACAACAACGCGTACGTCGTCTCGGACGACCTGACGCCGGTGGACTGGTCGGACGACGAGGACGCCGAGTCGATGACCGAGGCGATGGCGGCCCTGACCCGGCTCCGCGCCGCGCACCCGGCCCTCCGGCCGTCGCGCTTCGGCGTCCCCGGCCAGACCACGCCGTCGGCGTCGCGGATGACCTGGTACGGCCCGGACGGCCAGGCGATGACCGCCGAGGGCTGGGACCAGCCCATCCACCGCGCGCTGCAGTACTTCGTCGAGTCGACGCCCGAGCACGAGCCGTACGACCGCGTGCTGGTCGTGGTGCACGGCAGCGGGCGCACCCGCGACCTCACCCTGCCGACGCGCGAGGACGTCTTCGCGTACCGGCTGGCGTGGTCGAGCGAGAAGCACCGCGACCACGACCGGCACCGTCCCGCCGGCACCGTGTTCAGCGCCTACGGCCCCGGCATCCACGTCTTCGACGTCATCTGAGCCGACGTCGGTGCGGCCCGACGGCCTCCCGCCCGCCACCCCTGCAGGGAGGCGCGACACGCTTCCCGGGGAACACGGACGGCCCAGCCGGGTAGCGTCTGCTCCGTGGCCTCCGTAGACCGACCCCGGCGTCCGAAGATCGGGCGCATCCCGATCACCGAACTCGCCCCGACGACGCCGAACGGCTTCCCGGGCAAGGGCTTCGACGGGGAGGTGATCACGTTCGGTGCGACCGTCTTCCGCGAGGGGCACGGCATCATCGGCGCGGACCTCGTCCTCGTCCGCCCCTCGGGCCAGCAGCCCGAGACGACCCAGGCCGTCGCCCAGCAGACCCCCGCCCCGGCGGCGCTGCAGGCCGACGAGCGCACCCTCCGCGTCCCGCTGACCCTCGTCGCCGCCGGCACCGACCGGTACGAGGCGACCGTGCAGGTCGACGGCACCGGCGTCTGGGAGTGGCACGTCGAGGCGTACTCCGACGACTGGGCCACCTGGGTGCACGGCGCCCGACTGAAGATCGCCGCCGGTGTCGACACCGAGGCGACCCTGCTCGACGGTGCAGCGCTGCTCGAGCGTCAGGGCTCCGCCGTGGCCGCCCGCGCCGCCGTCCGCCTGCGCGACACCGACCTCGACCCGGCTGAGCGGCTGGCAGCGGTGGACGACCCCCGCGTCGTCGCCGAGATCGACGAGACCCCGATCGACTCCCTGCGGACGAGCTCCGCCCTGCAGCTGCTCGACGTCGAGCGCACCCGCGCCGGTGTCGGCGCCTGGTACGAGTTCTTCCCCCGCAGCGAGGGTGCCAAGCGCAACCCGGACGGCTCGTGGAAGAGCGGCGACTTCCGCACCGCGGCCCGTCGACTGCCCGCCGTCGCCCGGATGGGCTTCGAGATCGTCTACCTGCCGCCGATCCACCCGATCGGCCGCACCGCACGCAAGGGCCCGAACAACACGCTCGAGGCCGGGCCGAACGACCCGGGCAGCCCCTGGGCGATCGGCGGACCCGAGGGTGGCCACGACGCCATCCACCCGGACCTCGGCACCGAGGACGACTTCCGCGCCTTCGTCGAGACGGCGAAGAACACCGGCATGGAGGTCGCGCTCGACTTCGCGCTGCAGTGTTCCCCGGACCACCCCTGGGTCACCGAGCACCCGGAGTGGTTCACGGTGCGCGCCGACGGCTCCATCGCCACCGCCGAGAACCCGCCGAAGCGCTACCAGGACATCTACCCGATCCAGTTCGACACCGACCCCGAGGGCCTGGTGGCCGAGGTGCTCCGGGTGCTCCGTCACTGGATCACGTTCGGCGTCAAGGTGTTCCGCGTCGACAACCCGCACACCAAGCCACTGTGGTTCTGGGAGCGAGTGATCCGCGAGGTCCGCGACGAGCACCCGGACGTCGTGTTCCTGGCCGAGGCGTTCACCCGCCCGGCGATGATGCGCGCCCTGGCCGAGACCGGGTTCCAGCAGTCGTACTCGTACTTCACCTGGCGCAACACGAAGGAGGAGATCGAGACGTACTTCGACGAGCTCTCCCACGAGACGAGCGCCTACCTGCGCCCGAACCTCTTCGTGAACACGCCCGACATCCTCACCGAGTTCCTGCAGTACGGCGGCCGCGCCGGCTACAAGGTGCGCGCTGCCCTCGCCGCGACCGGCGCCCCGACGTGGGGCATGTACTCCGGCTACGAGCTCTTCGAGGACGTCGCCCGCCCGGGCTCCGAAGAGAACATCGACAACGAGAAGTACGAGTACAAGCCGCGGGACTTCGCGCTCGCCGAGGCGGAGGGCGCGAGCCTCGCCCCGTACGTGACGATGCTCAACCGCCTCCGCTCGGCGCACCCCGCGCTCCGGCAGCTGCGGAACACCACCGTGCACAGCGCTGAGGACGACGCCATCGTCGTGTACTCGAAGCACCTGCCCGGCCGGTTCACCCGGTCCGGTCGGGACGACACGGTGATCGTCGTCGCGAACGTCGACCCGCACTCCGCCCGTGAGACCACCGTGCACCTCGACCTCGCCGCCCTCGGTCTCGAGCCCGGCACCGAGTTCGACGTCCGCGACGTCGTGACCGGCGCCCGCTGGACCTGGGGCTCCTCGAACTACGTGCGCCTGGATGCCTTCCAGGAGCCCGTGCACCTGCTCGTCGTGGAAGGACCGCACCGATGACCGATCCCACCAATGCCGGGCAGCCCAGCGCACCCCAGCAGGGCGCACCCCAGCAGGGCGCACCCCAGCCGCCCCGCGGTCCCGGCCTGCCGCCGGTCCCGCCGCCGCCCCCCGCGATCCCGCGCCAGGCGGTCCGCACCGAGCCGAACACCTCGGCTCCCGGTGAGGACCTCCCGGGCGCACCGGTCGCCCCGCCCGAGTCCCCCTCGCGCGACGTGCCGGAGTCGGCCACGCTCGCCGGCGGGCTGACGTCGGCGACGCCGGACGCGACGGACGAGGCGGAGGCACCCAGCGCCTCCCGGACGGAGGACGCGCCCGCCACCTCTGCGTCATCGACGTCCGACAGCACGGCCGTCGCGACGACCGAGCCCGTCCCCGGCGCCGTCGACGAGTGGATCCGCCAGCAGGTCGCGGAGGGCCGCTGGTCCCAGCCGCACGACGTGCTCGGCCCGCACCCCGTCGACGGCGGCACGAGCGTCCGTGTGGTCCGCCACCTGGCGACCGCGGTCCGCATCGTCCGACCCGACGGCGACGACGTCGAACTCCGTCACGAGGGCGAGGGTGTCTGGGCCGGCGCGACCGTCGGCGAGCTCGGCCGGTACCGCGTCGAGGCCGACTACGAGGACGACGAGACCTGGACCACCGACGACGCGTACCGGTTCCCGCCGACGCTCGGCGAGCTCGACCTGCACCTGTTCGGTGAGGGCCGCGACGAGCAGCTCTGGCACCACCTCGGCGCGCACGTGCAGACTGTCGACGGCGTCGACGGTGTGGCGTTCGCCGTCTGGGCGCCGCGTGCCACCGCCGTCCGCGTGATCGGCGACTTCGAGGGCTGGGAGGGCCGGACCACCGCGATGCGCCGCCTGAACGACCTCGGTGTGTGGGAGCTGTTCTGGCCGGGCGCCCTCGAGGGGCAGCGGTACAAGTTCCAGATCCTCACTGACAGCGGCTGGGTGGAGCGGGCCGACCCGTTCGCCCGCCGCACCGAGGTCCCGCCGCTCACCGCCTCCGTGATCACGAGCGCGCACCACACCTGGTCCGAGGGCGACGCCCGCTGGATGGCCGAGCGCGCCACCGCGACGACCCACGACGCGCCGATGAGCGTCTACGAGGTACACCTCGGCTCGTGGCGTCCGGGACTGAGCTACCGCGAGGTGGCCGACGACCTCATCGGGCACCTGCAGTACACCGGCTTCACCCACGTCCAGTTCCTGCCGCTCGCCGAGCACCCGTTCGGTGGCTCGTGGGGCTACCAGGTCACCGGGTACTACTCGCCGACCGCCCGCTTCGGCTCCCCCGACGACCTGCGGTACCTCATCGACCGGCTGCACTCGGCCGGCATCGGCGTCATCATGGACTGGGTCCCCGGGCACTTCCCGAAGGACGAGTGGGCGCTGGCGAAGTTCGACGGCTACGCCCTGTTCGAGCACCCGGACCCCCGCCGTGGCGAACAGCTCGACTGGGGCACCTACGTGTTCGACTTCGGGCAGCCGCAGGTGCGCAACTTCCTCGTCGCCAACGCCCTGTACTGGCTCGAGGAGTTCCACATCGACGGCCTCCGGGTCGACGCCGTGGCCTCGATGCTGTACCTGGACTACTCCCGCACCGAGTGGCTGCCGAACATCCACGGCGGTCGCGAGAACCTCGAGGCGATCTCGCTCCTGCAGGAGACGAACGCCACCGCGTACAAGCGCTACCCCGGCATCGTGATGATCGCCGAGGAGTCGACCTCGTGGCCCGGCGTCACGCAGCCGACCAGTGCCGGCGGCCTCGGGTTCGGCCAGAAGTGGAACATGGGCTGGATGCACGACACGCTGCAGTACGTCGAGCGTGACCCGGCGTACCGCTCGTACCACCACGACGAGATCACGTTCTCGTTCGTCTACGCGTTCAGCGAGCAGTTCACGCTGCCGATCAGTCACGACGAGGTCGTGCACGGCAAGGGCTCGCTCTACGGCAAGATGCCCGGCGACGAGTGGCAGAAGCTCGCCAACGTGCGCGCCTACCTGGCCTTCATGTGGGCGCACCCCGGCAAGCAGCTGCTCTTCATGGGCCAGGAGTTCGCCCAGCCCTCCGAGTGGAGCGAGGCCAACGGTCTCGACTGGTGGCTGCTCGACGACCCGGGCCACCGCGGCGTGCAGGACCTGGTCGCCGAGCTGAACCGCGTGTACAAGGAGAACCCGGCGCTCTGGACGTTCGACTCCAGCGCCGAGGGCTTCGAGTGGCTCGAGAGCGGCGACGCACCGCACGCCACGCTCGGGTTCCTCCGCAAGGCGGGCGACGAGAAACTGGCGGTCTTCGTCAACTTCTCCGGCGTCCCCGTCGAGCACCGCTTCGGCCTGCCGACGGCGGGCACCTGGAACGAGGTGCTCAACACCGACGCGTCGGCGTACGGCGGGTCCGGTGTCGGCAACCTCGGTTCGGTCCAGGCCGAGGACGTCCCCTGGGCCGGTCGCCCGGCCTCGGCGAACCTCGTGGTGCCCCCGCTGGGCGCCGTCTGGCTGCGCCTGGCCGAGTAGCACCCACAGGCACGACGGACGGGAGGCCCGGTACCAGCTTGGTACCGGGCCTCCCGTCGTGCTCCGTGTCGCGTCGCGCGACCCGCGCTCAGTAGAGCGCGTTGGCGAGCCGCCGCCGGGCGGCGACGACGCGCGGGTCCTCGGCGCCGATCAGCTCGAAGTACTCGACGAGGCGTACGCGGAGCGCTTCGCGGTCGTCGCCGAACACCGTCGGGACGAGGTCGAGGAGGCGTCCGAAGGCGTCCTCGACGTGCCCGCCACTGATGTCGAGGTCGGCGACGGCGAGCTGGGCCGCGACGTCCGCCGGGCCGGCACCGGCCGCCGCGCGGATCTCGTCCGCGGTCTTTCCTGAGAGCCGGTCGAGCAACGACACCTGGGCCAGACCGGCCACGGCCATCTGGTCGTGCGGGTCCTGCAGGATCGCGGTGCGGTACTCGCTGATCGCGGTGGCGTAGTCCCCGGCCTCGATCGCGTCGTACGCGGCCTGGTGGTGCGGCGGCAGGGGCTCCGGTTCCGGCTCACCCTGCTCCGCGTCGTCGGCCTCGACGGCTCCGTCGACCTGGACCCGGCCGGCGACGCCGTTCTGCTCCGCCGCCTGCAGGACCTGCTCGAATACGTCGCGGACCTCGGCCTCGGGCAGGGCACCGACGAACAGTCCGAGCGGACGGCCGCCGATGACGGCCGCGACGGTCGGGATCGACTGTGCCTGGAACGCCTGGACGAGCTGCGGGTTCGTGTCGGCGTCGACCTTGGCCAGGACGATGCGTCCCGCGTACTCCTCGGTCAGCCGCTCGAGGACCGGCGAGAGCTGCTTGCACGGGCCGCACCACTCGGCCCAGATGTCCACGATGACCGGGACGACGGTGGAGAGCTGGACGATGTCCTGGAAGCTCTGGTCGGTGACGTCCATCACGAGGGACGGGACGCTCAGGACACCGTCCGTGGGCGCGGCACCGGCTGCCGGACCGGCCGTCGCGCCGGCGTTGCCCGGCGTGGCGGGGCTCCCGGCGGGGCCGGCGGCACCCTGCGGCGGACGCTGGGCCCGGTCGACGAGGGACGAGAGGTCGACTGCTCCGCGCAGGCTGGACGGGGTCGGGGGGACGTTGGTCATTGCACCTCACTCGCTGCGATCAGGCCCTGGGTGAACCCGAGGAGTTCTATCTTGTCGTCCGAACCCACCGGGGGCACGGAGAAGAGCAACTGGACGCCGTACGTGGCGGTCACGCCCTTGGTGCTCGAGTCGACGCCGGACAGTGCCTTGACGGCACCCTCGGGGTTGACCTCGGCACCGGCGGCCGTCGGGGTGACCTTCTCGATCTCGTTGAGGTCGACGGAGACGAGCGCACCGGCGGTGTTCGTGGCGAGGGCCAGGGCCGAGTCCTCGGGGACCTCGGACGAGTACTCGATCTTCGCGGTGTCCGGCAGGCCCTTCGCCTTCTCGTCCTTGTACGACTTGCCGATCCGCGAGCGCAGGTCGTCGCCGTCGCTGTCGAACAGGTCGGCGGACTCGCTCGCGGTGTCCTTCGACAGGATGTCGCCGTAGGCCGCGGCGACGGCGTTCGGGGCCAGCGCCAGGAGCTTCGTGTCCGGTGCGAGCTGGGCGGCACCGACGGAGGTCGGCGCGAGCGACGGCAGCTGGGCATCGGCCTCGAGCGAGACCGCGTACTCGACCTTGTAGTCCGAGCGGGCGTCCTGCTGCACGAGGGTCAACGCCTGCGGGGCCGTCTTCTTGTCGGTGCAGTCCGCAGCGACGACGGCGAACACGGTGCGCGGCCAGGTGTCGGTCTGCTGCGGCAGCGCCACGCAGACGTCGTCGGCGGCCACGGCGGGCAGGGCCTGCGCCTTGGCGTCGCTGTCGCGGATCGTGTAGTTCGCCTTGCGGATCTCGAGCGCCGGTCCGGCGAAGCGGGTCGCGGCGAGACTGGCGTCCTTGTCGGCGTCGGCCTTCTCGGCGACCTCGGCCACGCGGGACACGATGCGGGCGATCTGCTGCTTCGTGGCGGCGGTCGAGGCGTCGGGGACCGCGGCGCCGGTGGCCGTGGCGGTCGGTGTCGGGGTCGCGTCCGCTCCGCTGCCGGTCGGCCAGTACTCCGACGAGCACCCGCTCAGCACGAGGGCGCCGGCGACGAGCACCGGGACGGCGATGATGGCGCGACGACCACGACGGCTGCGTGCCGGCACCTGCGCACCGGCGGCGGCGGCGCGACGGGAGGCACGCACGCGCGGCGGACGACCACCACCGCTCCGACGGCGCGGACCACGGGAGCGGCGCTGGTGCAGGAAGGCCCAGACGAGCATGACCAGGCCACCGAGCACGAAGACCCCGCCGGCCGTCAGCAGCGGCCCGACGGAGGGCGTGGCGGTGTCACGCGGCCACGTCACGGAGATGTCGGAGGGTGCGGCGTCCGAGCCATCGCCCATCACCACGAGCGACACGTCGGCGGGCAGTCGGACGGTGAACTGACGGGCATCGTCGTACTCCTGGTACCAGAGGTCGCTGCCCTTCGGGTCGGGCAGGTCGGAGCCGGATCCGGTGGTGCGGGACTTCAGGGAAGCGTCCTCGGCGTCGTAGCGGAGGGTCGTGTGCTCGGTGTCGCCGATCCAGGCGTCGACGTCGGACGTCTTGCCGTAGGCGGCGAACACCTTGCCCGTGCCCGACACGTTGACGCGCTGGTAGCCCGGGTTCGCGTTGAGCACGCTGCCGGGCAGCACGGTGACGGGAGCGGCGTTCGACCCGCTCGTCGCCGCGACGATCGAGGTGGGTGGCGCGAACACGGTCCGCTGCCCGACTCCCAGGCCGACGAGGAGCACCCCGATGACGAAGCTGACGATCGCCAGGACGAATCGCACGGATCTCTCTCCCTCCGCGCCGGGATGGGTGGATCGGCGCAGGACAACGGCCCAGGGTACCCAGGACAGCTGGGAGGCGCATCCCCGGGGTCACCGTCGGCCTCAGGAGCCGTCGCGGACGCACCACTACAATCGGGGTCCGGACTGCACGGGGTGGTCCGGGACGACCACAGGGAGCGACACGTGGCGAACGACGAGGCAGAGTTCGGGACCGAGCTGCGGGGCTACCGCAAGGACGAGGTCGAACGGGCTCTGAACGACCTCCGCCGCGAGCTGATCAAGTCGAACACCGACCGGGCCGAAGCCGCGAAGGAGATCCGTCTCCTGCAGTCCCGCGTCTCGGACCTGCAGGGCGAGCTGGACGAGGCCGGCACCCCGACCTACAGCGGCCTCGGCACGCGACTCGAGTCCACCCTCCGCGTGGCCGAGGAACAGTCCACGCGCCTGATCAGCCAGGCAGACATCGACGCCCAGCGTCTCCGGGCCAGCAGTCGCACCGAGGCCGAGCGCACCCTCCGCGAGGCCCGGGACGAAGCCCAGGTCACCCTCGAGGACGCCCGCACCCGTGCGACCAACGAGCTCTCCCGGGCCCGCGCCGAGTCCGCCGACACCGTCGAACGCGCCCGCTCCGAGGCCGGCATCCTCGTGCAGGACGCCCGCAACGAAGCCGCCGCCGTGCGCGGAGCCGCGGTCACCGAGGCCGCCGAGGTCCGCTCGGTCGCCATCCGCGAGACCAACGCCCTCCGCGCCGAGGTCCAGCACGAGGTCGCCGAGCTGCGCGAGGTCGCCCAGCGGGAGTCCGCCGACGCCCGTCGCGCGGCCGCCGACCTCGACCGCGAGACCGAGCACCGTCGCAGCGTGTTCGAGGCCGACCAGGCACGCCGCCTCGAGGACCTCGACCGCGAGGAGGGCACCCGTCGCGAACAGCTCGACCGCACGCTGGCCGAGTCCCGCACGGCGTGGGAGCGCGAGCACGGTGAAGCCCGACGCGCTCTCGAACTCGAACTCGAGACCGGCCGTGCCGGACTCGCGGCCGAGGTCGAGCAGCGTCGTGCCGAACTGGCCGCCGAGATCGACGAACGCCGCAGTGCCCTCGACGAGGAACTCGCCGCCGCCCGCGCCGAGTGGGACCGTGAGCTCGCCGTCGCCCGTACCGACCTCGAGCAGGAGATCGCCGCAGCCCGTGCCCAGCTCCGCGTCGACACGGAGCAGACCGCGGCCCAGAACGCCCGGCGCGTGCAGGAGACCACCGACCGCATCGAGCGCGAGACCGCCGAGCACGCCGCCCGCATCGAGCGCGAGCGGGAGACCGCCGCTGCCGAGGCCGAGCGCGCCGCCCGCGAACACGAGAACGAACTCGCCGCACGCCGGGAGCGCGAGCACGCCGAGGTCGACACCGAGATCGCCGACCGTCGCACCGCCGAACTCGACGACCTGTTCGCCGAGCGCACGGCTCTCCGCCAGGAGATCGACACCGCCCGCGCCGGTCTCACCCAGGAGCGCGACGAGGTCCGCGCCGAGATCGCCCGCGAACGGGACGACGCACGTGCCGCTCTCGAGACCGAACTCGCCGCGCGTCGCGACGACGCCGAGCAGGAGTACCTCGACCGGCACCGGGCCACGGTCACCGAGACGCAGAAGTACCTGGACGAGGCGAACCTGCAGCTCGCCGAGGCCACGCGCCGCGCCACCACTGCCCGCGAGACCGCAGACCGCCTCGAGCGAGAGGCCGCCGACCTGGCACGCGAACAGGAGACGGCCGCCCAGGAGCACGCCGCCGACCTGGTGCGTGACGCACAGGAACGTGCGCACCGGCTCGTCGCGGACGCCGAGGACCGCACCGCGGAACTGCTCGCCGACGCCGAGGACCGACTCGGGGCCATCCGGACCGAGCGGGAGGCCGTCGCGGGGTACCTGGAGAACCTCCGGGGTGTCCTCAGCCACGCGGCGGGCGTCATCGACCAGCAGGCACCGGCGCCGGGCGACCCCGTGGACGCCGACGAACCGGACGCGTCCGTCCGCTGAGGGGAACCCCGGCCGCCGGGGGCAACCCGCCCCGTCCCCGGACGGGGCTGGTTGACGGCTGGCGCTACGGGCGCGGGGCCGCCGCGGGCCAGTGCGTCGGCAGCGGCGCGCTGCCCGGCACGACGAGATCGGCGATCGTGTCGAGCACGATCCGCACGTACTTCTCCCCCACCCAGAGGTGCTTCGCCCCGGCGACCGGGACGACCCGGATCGTCGGCGCGATCGCGAACCGTCGCGCTGCCTGGTCGGGCTGCAGGAAGTCGTCGTGCTCGGGGACGAGGGCGACAACCGGCACGTCGACCGCGGCCCAACGTGCGAGCTCCGCGTCCGACGTGCGGTGCAGTGGCGGCGACAGGAGCACCACGCCGGCCACGTGTCCGGCCTCGACGTGCTCGATGGCGTGTTTCAGGACGACCTCCGTCCCGAAGGACCAGCCGACCAGCCACGGCGTGGGGAGTCCCCGGTCGACGACGTCCTGCACGGCGGCTCGGAGGTCGAACCCCTCGGACACCCCGTCGCCGAAGACACCCTCCGAAGTCCCCCGGGGTGAGGTCACCGACCGGAAGTTGAAGCGCAGCACCGCGATGTCGGCCAGGGCGGGCAGACGAGCCGCGGCCTTCTTGAGGACGTGCGAGTCCATGAAGCCCTGCGCCGTCGGCAGCGGGTGCAACGCCACGACGGTCCCCCGCGCCACCCGGTCGAGCGGCTCGGCGAGCTCCCCCACGAGCGTCAGGTGGTCGTCGGTGACCAGCTCGATGTCGGTCCGACGAGCGGGGAGCACGCTGCCCGACCGGATCTCGGCGCTGTCCCCGCCGGAGGTCGGCTCGGACGTCATGCGATGCTCCAGCAGTGGTGGTGCCAGTGACGGCGTGCCGCCAGGTCGGCTGCGTCGCCGAGGACGCCGTCGGCACGCCAGACCACGACGTGGGCGACGCCGGGTTCGATCGTCAGTCCGCAACCGGGGCAGACGTACTCCTTCTGCGCCGAGGCTGCGGAGATGGGCTGCACCGACCACTCACGGCCGCGCCGGTGTTCGGTACGCCGCCAGCCGTTGAGCATGCGGTCGAAACCGGAGTCCTCCGGCTCGACGTCATGGCCTCGACCGCGTGGGTTCCGCGGCCGGTTGCTCCGCGGCACCCCGGACGCCGATCAGTACCAGTTGTACGAGACGCTGTGGGCCCAGGCGCCGCACGGGGTGCCGTAGACACCCGTGATGTAGTTGAGGCCCCAGGTGATCTGCGTGGCGGGGTTGGTCTGCCAGTCCGCACCGGCGGACGCCATCTTGCTGCCCGGCAGCGACTGCGGGATGCCGTAGGCACCACTCGGGTTGTAGGCGTTGACCCGCCAGCCGGACTCCTTGTTCCACAGGGAGACGAGGCAGCTGTACTGGTCGTTGCCCCAGCCGCGGGCGGCGACCATCTGCTGGCCGATTGCCTGGGCGCTGCCCGGGTCTGGCGTGGCGACGGGCGCGACCGGCGTGCTCGCGACGGGCTGCTGCGCGGCGGTGGACGTCGCGGCTGCATCCGTGTCGGTCGCGTCGGCGTCCGGTGTCGCCGAGGGGGTCGGCGTCGGCGTGGGCTTCGGTGCCGGCTTCGTGACGTCGAAGCCGTCGCGGGCTGCGTCGAAGTCGCCGTAGGTGCCGTGGGCCGAGAACTGCTGCGGCACCGAGATCGGCGCCGGGGCCAGGACGGGCGCTGCCGAAGCGGCGTCCGTCTGCATCGGGTTGAAGAGCGACCCGCCGACGAACGCCGAGACGGCGAAGAACGAGAGGACGGGGATGGTCGAGCGCTGCCGCACGAAGCCGCCGAACGACCGCGGGGTCGTCGGCTTGACCGGGGCGAGCGCACGGGTGCGGGAGACGCGGACGACGCGCGGCGACTCCGACGTCGGCGCGACCGCAGCGCGGGCCACCGCGGCGTCCGAGACCCGGTTCGCGGCGACGGACACCGGCGCGATGACGGGAGCAGCGTGCTGCTCCGCCTGCGGTGCAGTCACCGGACGGACGACCGTTGTCTCCGCCGTGTCGGTTCGGTTCTTCGCCGCGCGGCGCTCACTGACGATCTGGTGATCGTCCAGTGCGCGGGTTGCGCGGTCGGATCGCTGGTCTGCCGTGTGCCTGCCCATGAGTCTGACCAGGATAACGGAACGATCACGGAAAGCGAAGCACCTGGGGCAGGTGAGTCCGTTCCATCCGGACGGGAGGCCCGGGTCGGCCCCGGTACGGGTCCTCAGCGGACGGCGAGCATGACCTCGATGACGGCGTCGAGCAGGGCGTCCACCTGCGCTTCGCGGTAGCCGCCGTGCTTCGGGCGGAACACCACCGAGCGCACCTCGGTGAGGCTGAGCGGCTTGCCGTCCTTGAAGTACCCGTGCAGCCGACGGGAGAACGCGTCGACGTCCTTCGGGTGGTACCCGGTCGTCAGGAAGCTGACGCGCTGGAACCGCTGCGCGTCGGGACGACCGAGTCGCGCGACGACGTCCGAGGCCTTGCCACGGGCCTCCGCGTACCAGGCCTTCTGGCCGACGTCGGCGATCTCGCGCTCGCGCTCGCGGGCGGCGAAGGCGTCCTCGAGACGCTCGAGCGCGGCGTCCACGTGCACCGTGGAGTAGCCGCCCTTCTTCATCGAGAACGCGGTCGCGCGGATCTTGGCGGCCTCGATCCCCGGGGCGCTGTCGTTCGCGGTGTAGGCGCGACGAGCGTCCTCGAGGAATCGATCGACCTCGTCGGAGTCGTAGCCGAGGACCGAGCGGGGGGCAGTCGGGAACGTCGATGGCACGGCGCCATTGTGCCAGGCTCCGACCAGTGCGCCACCTGGACGCGCGGACTCAGCACCTGAGTGCCCGGCGCCTGGTCACACGGGCCCGAGCGGCCGAACGAGCTCAGTGGTTGACGACGAGGTACATCAGGTAGGCGATCGCGGCCGACGGCAGGATGCTGTCGATGCGGTCGAGCAGTCCGCCGTGCCCGGGCAGGAACGACGAGATGTCCTTGATGCCGAGGTCGCGTTTGATCATCGACTCCGTGAGGTCCCCGAGCGTCGCCGACCCGGAGATGAGCACGCCGAGGATGATCCCGGTCCACCAGGGCAGACCGAGCATCAACCAGGTGACGAGGATGCCGACGATGATGCTCGCGCCGACCGAGCCCCCGAAGCCCTCCCAGGTCTTCTTCGGGCTGATCTTCGGCGCCATCGGGTGCTTCCCGAGGTTGATCCCGGTGGCGTAGGCACCGGTGTCGACCGCGACGACGACGAGGATGAACCCGACGACCCACAGCTGCCCCTGCGGCTGTGCCGACAGGAGCACCACACAGGCACCGAGCAGGGTGACGTAGGCCTGGACGAACAACCCGTTCGTCAGGTCGCGCGCCACGCTCGAGGCCGGTGGCTTTGTTCGCGACACGGCGACCTCGACCAGGCGCCAGAGCGAGATGAACACGACACCGCCGAGCAACGTGAACAGCGCCCAGATCTGTCCACCGAGGAACGCGGCCGGCACCGTGGCGATCGCGACCGCGACACTCGGGATCCGGGGGACGTCACGGCCGGCGAAGCGCATCGCACTCGCGAGCTCGTACACGCCGAGCCCGAGCAGGAATGCCGCGACGATCATGAACGACGGCGTGTACAGCAGCAGCGAGCCGAGCATGACCACCGCGAACGCCAGGGCGATCGCGATGGCCGCCGGCAGGTTGCGACCCGTCCGTGCGGTCAGTGCCTCGTTCCGGGCACCGAACTCCGCTCGGCGCTGCCGGATCTGCGCCTCGAAGTCGTTCCGGGCCGCCCTCGCCCGCGCATCGAAGTCCTGTCGGAACCCCGACATGCGGCGGTCATCAGATGTGGGGCGGTCGTCGCCCTGGTCGGGACGGCGCATCAGACCTCGAGGAGTTCGGCTTCCTTCTTCTTCAGCGCCTCGTCGATCTGGTCGACGTGCTTCTTGGTGAGCGCGTCGAGCTCCTTGTCGCTGCGGGCGATGTCGTCGTCGGACACCTCGCCCTTCAGCGCGTCGAGGTCGTCCTTCGCCTTGCGGCGGATGTTGCGCAGGACCACCTTGTGGTCTTCGCCCTTGCTCTTGACGATCTTCACGAACTCCTTGCGGCGCTCGGCCGACAGCTCGGGGATCGTCACGCGGACGATCTCGCCGTCGTTGGTGGGGCTGGCCCCGAGGTTCGGGAAGGTCGCGATGGCCCGCTCGATCTCCTTGAGCGCCGTCTTGTCGTACGGCGTCACGATCAGCGTGCGGGCTTCCGGCGTCTGCAGGGACGCGAGCTGCGCGAGGGGGGTCGGCGAACCGTAGTACTCGACCGGGATCTTCTGGAAGAGGGCGGCGTTGATGCGGCCGGTACGCACGGTGCCGAAGTCGTCCTTCGCCACGTCGACGGCCTTGGCCATCTTCTCGGTCGCATCGGTCATGACGTCACTGATCACGGTGGTTCTCCTTCGGTACGGGTCGAGTCTAGTCAGTCGGCGACGAGGCGCCGGTCAGTTGCTGACCACGGTGCCGATGCGCTCACCCTGGATGGCGGCGCGGACGTTGCCCTCGCCCTCCATGCCGAAGACGTGCATCGGCATGCCGTTGTCCATGCAGAGCGAGAACGCGGTCGCGTCGACGACCTTGAGGCCCTTGAGCAGTGCGTCCTGGTACGTCACGTGGTGCAGCTTCTCGGCGGTCGGGTCCTTCTTCGGGTCCGCGGAGTAGACGCCGTCGACGCCGTTCTTGGCGACGAGCACCTCGTCCGCACCGATCTCGAGTGCCCGCTGCGCCGCGACGGTGTCGGTCGAGAAGTACGGCAGGCCGGCACCCGCACCGAAGATGACGACGCGGCCCTTCTCGAGGTGACGCTCGGCACGCCGCGGGATGTACGGCTCGGCGACCTGGGTCATGCTGATCGCGGACTGCACGCGGGTGGCGGCACCGGCCTGCTCCAGGAAGTCCTGCAGCGCGAGCGCGTTCATGACCGTCCCGAGCATGCCCATGTAGTCGGCGCGTCCGCGGTCCATGCCGCGCTGCGAGAGCTCGGCGCCACGGAAGAAGTTGCCACCGCCGACGACGATCGCGACCTCCACATCGTGGGCGGCTGCGGCGATCTGCTTGGCGATGGTGCCGATGACGTCCGGGTTGACGCCCAGGGAACCGGCGCCGAACGCCTCTCCCGAGAGCTTCAGCAGGACTCGTCGGCGTCCGGTCTTCTCGTCGGTCATGTCGGGGCACCCTTCGTCGTGGTCTCGTGGAAATGTACTCGGTGCGCGGGGGCGCACGACAACGGGGCCAGGAACCGGTTGGTTCCTGGCCCCGTCATGGGTTCGTTACGCGCCGACCTTGACGCGGGCGAAGCCCTGGATCGTGATGCCGGCGTTCTCGGCGGCCTTCGCGACGGAGATCTTGTTGTCCTTCGCGTAGTCCTGGTCGAGGAGCGAGATGCCCTTGATGAAGGCGTTGACGCGGCCTTCGACGATCTTCGGGAGTGCAGCCTCCGGCTTGCCCTCTTCGCGCGTGATCGCCTCGACGGTCGCACGCTCCTTCTCGATGGCCTCGGTCGGGACCTCGTCGCGCGTCAGGTACGACGGGTTCGCGAACGCGACGTGCTGCGCGATCGAACGAGCCTCGGCGGCGTTGTCACCCTGGTAGGCGACGACGACGGCGATCTGCGGCGGCAGGTCCTGGCTGGTCTTGTGCAGGTAGATCTCGAAGGCCGAGCCCTCGACACGGCGGACCGTGCGGACCTCGAGCTTCTCGCCGAGTGCGGCGGCGTTCTCGTTGATGACCTCGAGCACCGTCTTGCCGTCGAGCGGCGCGGCGTTCGCGGAGGCGACGTCGGTGGCACCGGCTGCGGCGACCGCACCGAGCACCTTGTCGGCCAGGGTCGTGAACTTCTCGTTCTTGGCGACGAAGTCGGTCTCGCTGGCGAGCTCGACGACGGTCGCGGCGCCGTTGTCGGCGGTGGCGACGACGACACCCTCGGAGGTCGCGCGGTCGTCGCGCTTGGCGACGGCCTTCGCGCCCTTGATGCGGAGCAGCTCGACGGCCTTGTCGTAGTCGCCGTCAGCCTCGACGAGCGCGTTCTTCGCGTCCATCATGCCGGCCCCGAGGTCCTCGCGGAGCTTCTTCACGTCCTGTGCGGTGAAGTTTGCCATTGACAGGCGTCCTTTCTGGACTGTGCGTGTGTGGAGAGTGGGGAGCGAGGCAGGGGCGCCGGACCGATGCCGGTCCGGCGCCCCTGGTGATCACTCGGCGGGAGTGGTCTCCGCGGCCTTCTCGGCCTCGGCGGTCGGCTCGGCGTTCTTGTCGGCGTCGGCGATCGGCTCGCCGATCTCCTTCGCGGCGACCTGCGCGTCGGCGTCGTTCTCCTGGACGGTCGCGCCCTCCGGAGCGGCGTCGGCGGCCGGGGTCGCGCTGTCGCCACCGAGGAGCTCCTGCTCCCACTCGGCGAGCGGCTCGGTGGCCTCGTCGTCGTTGCCGCCGTTGTGGCGGGTCTTCAGGCCCTCGGCCGCGGCGTCGGCGACGATGCGGGTCAGGAGGCCGACGGAGCGGATCGCGTCGTCGTTGCCCGGGATCGGGTACGTGATCTCGTCCGGGTCGCAGTTGGTGTCGAGGATGCCGATGATCGGGATCCCGAGCTTCTGCGCCTCGTCGACGGCGAGGTGCTCCTTCTTGGTGTCGACGATCCAGAGCGCGCTCGGGGTCCGCGTGAGGTTGCGGATACCACCGAGGGTCTTGTGGAGCTTGTCCAGCTCGCGCTTCTTGATGAGGAGCTCCTTCTTGGTGAAGCCCTTCGTCGTGTCGTCGAAGTCGATCTCCTCGAGCTCCTTCATGCGCGCGAGGCGCTTGGAGACCGTCTGGAAGTTCGTGAGCAGACCGCCGAGCCAACGCTGGTTGACGTACGGCTGGCCGACGCGGGTCGCCTGCTCGGCGATGGAGCCCTGAGCCTGCTTCTTGGTGCCCACGAAGAGGATCGTGCCACCGTGCGCGACCGTCTCCTTGACGAAGTCGTACGCGCGGTCGATGAAGGCCAGCGACTGCTGCAGGTCGATGATGTGGATGCCCGAGCGCTCGGCGAGGATGAAGCGCTTCACCTTCGGGTTCCACCGACGGGTCTGGTGTCCGAAGTGGACGCCGCTGTCGAGCAGCTGGCGGATGGTGACGACGGCCATGTGCCGTCCTCCTTCTGTGTTCTCGGCGCACGGCATGGCCGTGCACCTGGTGCGGTTGTGTCGACCACGACCGGAGGTCGTGGTCCCTGGTGCCCTGACACACAGCCGCCCGCTCGCGAGAGCGGGACCGATGACCGTGTGTGCTGCGTGGACACGCGAAGTCAGCGCGCTCGGCGCGCTGCTGGAGAAATGCTAACAGAAGAGCGGCCCGGATCACGTGCGCCGATCGGCGATGGTGATCCGGGCCTCCCGTCCGGTACTGCGGAGGTGACTAGGCCTTGGCGGCGCTGGTCTCCCCGTCGGCGCTGATGCCCATCTCCTCGAGGGAGCGGCCCTTGGTCTCGGGGATCTTCGCGATGACGAAGAAGAACGAGATCAACGCGAACAGGGCGTAGATGCCGTACGTGACCGTGAGGTTGAAGCCGGACAGCACCGGGAACGAGATCGTGACGATGAAGTTGGCGATCCAGTTGGCTGCCGACCCGATGCCGAGCGCGGTGGCGCGGATGCGGTTCGGGAACATCTCGCCGAGGAGCACCCACATGAGCGGACCCCACGTGGCGCCGAACGACACGACGAAGAGGTTCGCGAAGATCAGCGCGATGATGCCCCAGGCACCCGGCAGGCTCGGCTCACCGTCGACCATCACGGACTGCGAGAACGCGAGCGCGACCATCGCCAACGAGACGAACATGCCCGCGGAACCGGCGACCAGGAGCGGCTTGCGGCCGACCTTGTCCACCAGGAAGATCGCGATGAACGTGACCGCGACGTTGACCACCGAGGTGATCGTCGAGATGAGGAACGAGTCGTTCTCCTTGAACCCGACGGCCTGCCAGAGGGTGGTCGAGTAGTAGAAGATCACGTTGATGCCGACGAACTGCTGCAGCACGGCGAGGATGATGCCGACCCAGACGATGGGCTGCAGACCGAAGCGGTTGCCGCGGATCGAGCCCTTCTTCTCGTTGGCTTCCTTGGTGATGCCGTCCTGGATCTCCTCCAGGCTCGTGTTCACGGTGTCACGCGGCACGATCTTCGTCATGACGTCGCGGGCGTCGTCCTTCCGGCCCTTCGTGAGCAGGTAGCGCGGCGACTCCGGCAGGGTGATCGCGAGGATGCCGTAGACGATCGACGGGATCACACCGACCAGGAACATCCAGCGCCAGGCCGGCAGCCCGGCGACCTCGGCCGAGGCGCTGCCCGCGGTGACGGCGAAGAACTGGTCGGAGAGCAGCGCGGCGAAGATACCGAGCGTGATCGCGAGCTGCTGGAACGAGGCCAGCCGCCCACGGATCGCCTTCGGGGAGACCTCGGAGATGTACGCGGGAGCGATGACCGACGCGGTGCCGATGCCGAGACCACCGATGAGACGCCAGAGGACGAAGTCCCACGTGGCGAACGCGAAGCCGGAACCGATCGACGAGACGAAGAACAGCACGGCGGCCCAGAACATCACCCGGGTGCGACCCCAACGGTCCGCGAGACGACCGGCGAAGTAGGCGCCGAACGCACAGCCGATGAGGGCCGAGGCGACCGCGAAGCCGCTGGCGCCCTCGGACAGGTCGAACTCGCCCTTGATGGCCTCGACGGCGCCGTTGATGACGGACGAGTCGAAACCGAAGAGGAAGCCACCGACTGCCGCCGCGATGGCGAACAGTGTGACCTTCCCCTTGAACGCACGGTCTTCGCCGTGTCCGGTGGTCGTGTTCGACACGATGCTCCTGGATTCCCGCCGCCGTGCCGGGTGGTGCACGGTGCCCCGGCGGTCGGCTGGATCGCCGTCCGAGCGGCGTTGCGGTGTCCGGAGCGGCCCCGACAGTACCCCTTCTGCGGCTGGTCAGCACATCAGGTGTGGTCCAGATCGTCCTGTCCTGCACCGGACGGGAGGCCCGGGGAACCGCCCACAGGTCGGCTCCGGCCCGCCCCGCGGCCGCGTCGCACCCGGGAACGTGGGCCCAGGAGGACGGGATGCGGAACGGGTGGAAGTGGCGCGGGTGGACCGGGCGCGGGTGGATGCGGAGCCGGTGGATGCAGGGCGGAGGGACGTGGGGCGGATCGACGTGGCGCGGTTCGCGACGGGCTCGCGTGCTGGCGTGGCGTGTGTCGGCCCGGGCGAGGCTGGTGCTCGCGATGGTCGTGATGCTGCCGGTCGTGGCGCTACCGGTTCGCGCGGTGCCAGGGCACGCGCTGCCGGTTCGCGCGCTGCCGACGACCGCGCTGTCGGGTTCCGTGCTGGCGGTGTCCGGCGCGCTGCCGGGCGCAACTTCCGCTCACGCCTGGCTGGCGGACACCGAGGCACCGGCGCGGTGGTCGTGGCCGACGTCGTCCCACGTCGTTCTCCGGCCGTGGCAGGCACCGGCGACCGACTACGGACCGGGACACCGCGGGCTCGACGTGCCCGCCGGCCCCGGGACGCCGGTGACGGCTCCGGCGGACGGCACCGTCGCGTTCGCCGGGCAGGTCGGGGGCCGTCCGGTCGTGACGATCGACCACGGCGGCGGGTTGGTGAGCACCCTCGATCCGGTCCTGCCGTCGGTGTCGGCGGGCACGCTCGTCCGACGAGGCGACCCGGTCGGGACGGTCGGCAGCGGTCACTGTCCGGTGGCGGAGCCGTGCGTGCACCTCGGCGCCCGGGTCGACGGCCGGTACGTGGATCCGTTGCCGCTCCTGTCGAGACCCGCCTGGCCGGTGCTGCTGCCGGAGTCTCAGGCGCGAGGGTGGGCGGTGCGGTAGACCTCGCGGAGGCGTGCTGAGGAGACGTGCGTGTAGATCTGCGTCGTGCCGAGGCTCGCGTGCCCGAGCAGCTCCTGGACCGCCCGGAGGTCCGCTCCCCCGTCGAGCAGGTGCGTCGCCGCGGTGTGTCGGAAGGTGTGCGGGCCGCTCGGACCCTCGCCGGGCAGGGCCTCGAGCAGCCGGGCGACGATGCGGTACGCGCTGCGGGTGCCGAGTCGGGCACCGCGGTCGCCGAGGAACAGGGCTGCACCGGCGGGACGCGCGGCAGCGACAGCGCCGTTGTCTGCCGGTCCCCCAGCTGCAACCGCTGCGGCGAGCGCCGGCCGACCACGGTCGAGCCACGCCTCGAGGGCGTCGTGTGCCGGGACGCCGAACGGCACCACCCGCTCCTTGCCGCCCTTGCCGAGGACGCGGACGGTCAGGCGGCTCCGGTCGACGTCGCCGAGGTCGAGTCCGACGAGTTCGCTCACCCGGATGCCGGCGGCGTACAGCAGCTCGACCACCGCCCGGTCGCGGAGCGCCGCCGGGTCGTCGCCGGCGGCGCGGACGGCGAGCCCGTCGAGCATCGACCGCACCTGGTCCTGCGCCACGACGCGGGGCAGGTGGGCGGCGCCCTTCGGAGCGCGGAGACGCACCCCCGGGTCGACGGCCAGCACACCGGTCTCGCTCGCCCACCGTGTGAAGGCCCGGACCGACGCACTCCGGCGCGCGATGGTCGACCGGGCGAGACCGCGTTCGGTCGCCGCCCAGAGCCAGTCGCGGAGCACCTCGAGCGTGAGTCCCGCGGCCGTGAGGACCTGCCGCTCGGCGGCGAACGCCACGAGGTCCTCGAGGTCGGCACGGTAGGCCCGGACGGTCTGTTCGCTGAGGCCGCGGCCGTGCCGACAGTGGTCGAGGAACACCCGGACGACGGCCGCGAGCGTCCCACCCGCGTGCTGCTGGTCGTCCTCGGTGTCGTGCATGACGCCAGGGTACGGCTCACGTGGTCGTCCATCCCCCGGGGCCGGTCCGGACCAGCCCCTGCAGTTCCGCCAGCGCCAGGGCATCGGTGGTGTCGGCGAGTGAGAGCCCGGACCGCCGGGCGACCTCGTCGAGCGGGGTCGGGCGCCGCGCGGCCAGGGCGTCGACGACACGGAGCACCTCGGGGTCGGTCCGCGCGCCGGCGATCGGGACCTCGGCCCCGGCGACGATCCGCTCCCCCGCCCACAGTCGCACTGCCGTCTCGGCCGGGTCGCGCGGTTGCACCACGATCTCCGCCCGCCGGTCCGCGATCAACCGGTGACAGCCGACCGACGCCGACGACGAGTACGGCCCCGGGACCGCGAACACCGTCCGTCCCAGCTGACCGGCGTGGTTCGCGGTGTTGAGTGCCCCGGAGCGTGCTCCGGCCTCGACGATGACGGTCGTGGTCGCGAGGGCCGCGATCAGCCGGTTCCGGGCGAGGAACCGCCACCGCGACGGCCGGGTCCCCGGTGGACACTCGGCGAGCAGGGCGCCGTGCTCGGCCACAGCGTGCAGCATCGCGGTGTTCGCGGCCGGGTAGAGCTGGTCGACCCCGCCGGCGAGCACGGCGACCGTCGGAGCGTCGGCGGCCATCGCGACCCGGTGCGCGACGGCGTCGATGCCGTGTGCTCCCCCGGAGACGACGACACAGCCGGCATCGGCGGCGGCGGAGGTGATCTCTGCGGCGGCCTCGGCACCGAGGACCGTGTTCGCCCGCGAACCGACGACCGCGACGGCCGGACGTCCGGCGGTGCACGGTGCTCCGCGTCGCCAGAGGACCAGCGGCGCGTGTGGGCCGAGGTCGTCGATCCCCGCGGGCCAGTCCTGGTCGCCGGGCACGACGAGGGCGCACCCGACCGCTGACGCTGCCGACAGCACGGCGTCGACGTCGAGCCGGAGCAGCCGGGGCCGCCACCGCGCGAGTGCCGGGACGAGTGCCGTGGCGGCGGACTCCACCAGCCGCTCCCGGATCTCGTCCTCGTCACAGGAACGAACAGCGGAGCCCGTCGAACCCCGGGCACCCGCACCCGCACCCGCACCCGCACCGACCAGCATCTCCGCCACCTCGAGCGGTCCGGCGTCGAGGGCATCGAGCACGGCCCGGATCGACCGCCCCGCTCCCAGGCGTGCGACCAGCTGTCCCGCATCCGAGTCCCCGGGCTCGACGACCGTCGACCACGCCACCCGCGCCAGTACCTCGTCGTGCTCGTCACCGCCGGTCGGAAACACCGCCGGGTCCCGCAGCCGGCCGAGGACAGCGTCGCGGTCCGACGGCGACCACCCGGCTCCGGTGCCGCTCACAGCGCTGTCCGCAACGCCAAGGCCCGTTCGACGTGCCGTCGCTCCGGTCGGTCGTCACCGTCGAGGTCGGCCATCGTCCACGCCAGTCGCATCACCCGGTCCCACCCCCGCATGGTCAGCGTTCCGAGGTCGAGGCCACGGTCGAGCAGGTCCGTCGCGCCGTCGGCCGCACGTCCGTCCTCGCGCAACCACGAACCGGTCACCTCGGCGTTCCGGCTCCACCCGGTCCCCTGGAGGCGTGTACTCATCCGCTGTCGAGCCTCGAGCACCGTCCGACGGGCCGCGGCGGTGGTGGGCGTCGCACCGCCGTCGGCCCGGAGCATGCCGGTCGTCACCCGCGGGACGGCGACCCGGATGTCGATGCGGTCGAGCAGCGGCCCGGACAGCCGACCGAGGTACCGCCGGACCGCACTCGGCACGCACGAGCACCCCGCGCCTCCGCTGGACCCGGCATTGCCGCACGGACACGGGTTCGCTGCCAGCACGAGCTGACAGCGTGCCGGGAACTCCGCCGATCCCCCCGCCCGGTGGACTGTGATGCGCCCGGCTTCGAGGGGCTGCCGGAGTGCGTCGAGCACCGCCCGCGGGAACTCGGTCGCCTCGTCGAGGAACAGCACACCGCGGGTCGCCCGTGACACCGCCCCCGGACGGAGTTGCCCGGTCCCACCGCCGATCAGGGCCGCGGCGGAGGCGGAGTGGTGCGGTGCCTCCCACGGCGGTCGGAGCGTCCACGAGCGCTCCCCGTGGCCGGCGACGGAGCGGACGGCCGCGACCTCGAGCGCGGCGTCCGGGTCGAGGTCCGGCAGCAATGCCGGCAGGCGTTCGGCGAGCATCGTCTTGCCGGCGCCCGGTGGTCCGAGCAGCAGCACGTGGTGCCCGCCGGCCGCCGCGGCGATGACCGCACGCACCCCGATCGCGTTGCCGACGACGTCCGCCAGCTCCAGCGACGGCAGGGTGTCGTCGGGCACGGGCGGCGGCAGGACCGGATCGGCGAAGCCCGCGGGGAGGTCGGCCCCCGCGTCGATCGCGGCGGAGCGGAGCGAGTCCACGGCGGTGAGTGCGATGCCCGGGACCGCCCGCGCTTCGGTGAGGTTGCCCACCGGCAGCACGACCCGTCCGATCCCGGCGGCCCGCGCCGCCAGGACCACGGGGATGATCCCCGGTACCGGTCGGACCCGCCCGTCCAGTCCGAGTTCCCCGACGTAGACGACCCCGCGATCGGCCCCGGGTGCGGTGCCGGCAGCGGCGAGCACGGCCATCGCGATCGCCAGGTCGAAGCCGGAGCCGCGCTTCGGCACACTCGCCGGGGTGAGGTTCACCGTGATCCGGCGCGCCGGCAGCGGACAGTCCGCCATCGCCGCCGCGGACCGGACCCGTTCACGGGCTTCGCCCAGCGAGGTGTCCGGCAGCCCGATGATGCTGAATGCAGGCAGCTGGCTGGTCAGGTGCGCCTCCACCTCGACGAGGCTGCCCTGCACGCCGACCAGTGCCACCGCCGAAGTCCGTCCGATGTCGCTCACCCGAGCGCCTCGACGTGCTCGATCGCCACGTGGTCCGCGATCATCGTCACCGCGATGCAGTCGATCCGGATCGCCCGCGCCGTCTCGTCGCGGTGTGCGTGGAACCAGGCGGGGACGAGCTGCCGGATCCGTGCGAGCTTCCGGGGCGTCACCGCTTCGAGCGGGTGGCCGGTCGTCTGCCCGGTGCGGGTCTTCACCTCGATGAAGACGATCGTGTCGCCGTCCCGCGCGACGATGTCGACTTCCCCGCGGGCGCATCGCCAGTTGCGGTCGATGATCGAGAAGCCGTGCCGCTCGAGCCATTCCACGGCATGGTCTTCTCCGGCATTGCCCGTCGTCCGGCGCGGATCACGTCGGGGAAGAGCGCCGCCGACGTCCGGTCGGTCTGCACGATTCGTCATGGAGCAACGATGAATCACCGAGCGAAACGATCGGGCCGGTACCCGCAATCGGTGGACAACCAGGCAGAACGACCGTCCTGTGCAGGAAAGGGCCGGAAATGTTGCCGCACATGACAAAAGCCGGACAATTCCTCACGGAATGTCCGGCTCGTGCCGCGACCAGCGCTGACGCGCCGGTCGGATGCTCAGTGTGCGGCTGCGTACGCTTCCTGCACCTGCGTGGAGATACGGCCGCGGGAAGAGACCTCGTACCCGTTCTCCTTGGCCCACTCACGGATCTTCCCGAGTTCCTCGGAGTTCCCCCGCTTCGGGGCGGACGGGCTCTTGCCCGTCGAACCGGTGCGGCGACCGGCGGTCTTGCGCGCTGCGGCGATGTAGTCCGAGATCGCGTCCCGGAACTTGTCGACGTTGTCGTTCGACAGGTCGATCTCGTACGACGAACCGTCGAACGCGAATTCGACCGTTCGGCCATCGCCAGCGGCGATCGGCGAATCGTCGAGATCGTCGACGAGCTGGACAGTGACCTTCTGCGCCATCGTGCACTCCTTCAGAGTCGTTATTGCAACTCAGAGTATCGCAGCACAATGCGGAACGGTCGAATTGCCCGGCGCGCCTCATTCGTCGAGCGCGAGTTCCTTCGGCAGTTCGAGTTCACGCGCGGTGAGTTCTTCGACGTTCACGTCCTTGAACGTGAGCACCCGGACCGACTTCACGAAGCGGTCGGAACGGTAGACGTCCCAGACCCACACGTCGTTCATCGTCAATTCGAAGTAGAAGTCGTGCTCGGTGTCACGGCGCACGAGTTCGACCTCGTTCGCCAGGTAGAACCGCCGCTCGGTCTCGACCACGTACCGGAACTGCCCCACGACGTCGCGGTACTCGCGGTAAAGGGCCAGTTCGACCTCGCGGTCGTAGTCGTCGAATTCTTCGTCATCCATGGCCCGCTCAGTCTAGAGCGACCGACACTCCAGAGCGACCACGGCCTCCTGAGCGCCCGACCGCGCAGAACCGCACTCACCCGCCGACGGCGTCCAGTTCCTCGAACCCGTCCAGCGCGACACTCGACGCCGCGTGCAGCCAGGTCTTCCGGTGCAGCTCGTGCGGTCCGACCGCGCGGATCGCATCGTAGTGCGCGGTCGACCCGTAACCCTTGTTCGACGCCCAGGCGTAGTGCGGCGCGTCGTCGTGGGCAGCGATCATCAGGTCGTCACGAGCGACCTTGGCGACCACCGACGCCGCGGCGACCGACGCGCAGTCCCGGTCGGCCTTCACCCGCACCTGGACGTCGAGCGGCCGGTGCTCGGCCGGCAGTGCGCGGGTGAGCCAGTCGAACGACCCGTCGAGCACCACCACGGCACCCTCGAGTGCAACACCGCCCTGCACGAGTGTCCCGATCGCCCGGGCCCCGGCCAGTCCGAGCGCGGCGACGATGCCCTGTTCGTCGACGACCTGCGCCGACGCCATCCCCACCGCGGTGCGCGCCCAGCGGGTCACCACGGGGACCAGGGCCTCCCGCCGCGCCTGGGTCAGGAGCTTCGAATCGGCCAGGCCCGGCGGCACCCGACGGACGTCGAGGGTGACGGCGGCGACTCCGACCCCGACCGGGCCGGCGATCGCGCCACGGCCGACCTCGTCGACGCCGATCACGGTGACCCGCCCGGCGGCGAGCAGCGACTTCTCGAGCCGCAGTGAGGGCCGGACCGGGGTCACTTGTCCCGCTGCTCCACCCCGGCGAAGACCTCGGGGTGGTCGTCGAGCCAGGTCCAGCGGTTGGTCGGCCACGAGATCACGAAGGCCCGGCCGGTGACGTCGGACAGCGGCACGAAGCCCTTCGACGGGGTGTCACCGTTGTAGCGGGAGTCGCGCGAGTTGTCGCGGTTGTCACCCATCACCCAGATGGTGCCCTTCGGCACGGTGACGGAGAACGGTGTCTGCGACGCACGGGTGTCACCCGCGGGCAGCTTCAGGTACGGCTCGGTCAGCGGGACCCCGTTGACGGACATCTGTCCGAGGTCGTTGCAGCAGCTCACCTTGTCGCCCGGCAGGCCGATCACGCGCTTGATCAGGTGGTCGTCGCTGTCGCCGGTGCCGAGACCGACCTGGGTGAGCAGCCAGTCCGCGGCCTTGCCGATCGGCGTCGTCGGCTGGACGTTCGGCAGGGTCTCACCGGTGAGCCATCCGCCCGGGTCCTTGAAGACCACGACGTCGCCGCGCTTGAGCTTGACGGCGCCGGGGACGAGTTCGTTGACGATGACGCGGTCGTTCACCTGCAGGGTGTTCTGCATCGACTCGGACGGGATGTAGAACGAGCGGATCAGGAACGTCTTCACCAGGAACGACACCAGCAGCGCCGCGATGAAGATGATGACGAGGTCGCGCAGGAACGTCAGGACCCCGTTGCGCGGCTTCTTCGCCGTTCGTGGCCGACGGGCTTCACCCTCTGTCGTGTCCGTCATTTCCGCTCTCGTCGACCTGTTCCCGGAAGTGCTTCCGAGATGCTCCTGCCCCGGTGGCGACGGGCTCCAGGAACGGACGAGCCCCCCGCCGATGCACAACCGTACATGGACGAGGGGCTCGCAGAGGAACCGGCTTCCCGGCGCTCCCTGTGAAGACGATCAGTTGTCGCGCTTCTCCTTGATCTTGCGACGGGCTGCCTTGCCGCGGAGTTCGCGGAGGTAGTAGAGCTTCGCGCGACGGACGTCACCGCGGGTGACGATCTCGACGTGGTCGATGATCGGGGAGTGCACGGGGAACATGCGCTCGACACCGACCTGGAAGCTCACCTTGCGGACCGTGAAGGTCTCGCCGATGCCGTGGCCCTGGCGGCCGATGACGACACCCTGGAAGACCTGGATACGCGAGCGCGTGCCTTCGACGATGTTGACGTGGACCTTGACGGTGTCGCCGGGGCGGAAGTCAGGGTGGTCGGAGCGCAGGGCACCGGCGGTCACGTGGTCGAGGAGCTGCATGATGGTGTCACTTCCTGCGGACGCACACGGGTCGCCGCGGATCGAATTCGGAAAGAACGAGACGTGCCCGGTGTCGGCGACTCCCCCGTGGCAGAGTCCAGCCAGGGCACGATCGATCATCATGCCACAACAAGTGCACTGCGGCCAACCGGCAGGATGGTCCCATGATCGAACTCCGCACCCCCGCCGAACTCGACGGACTGCGTGTCGCCGGCCGTTTCGTCGCCGACGTCCTGGACGCCCTGCTCGAGACCGTCGACGTCGGCGTGAACCTGCTCGACCTCGACCGCGTCGCCGCACGCATGATCGCCGAGCGCGGGGCGGAGAGCTGCTACGTCGACTACCACCCGTCGTTCGGCAAGTCACCCTTCGGCAAGAACCTCTGCACCTCGGTGAACGACGCCGCACTGCACGGGCTGCCGTACGACCTCGTCCTGCAGGACGGCGACCTGGTCAGCCTGGACTTCGCCGCGAGCGTCGACGGCTGGGTCGCGGACTCCGCCGTCACGGTCCAGGTCGGCACCCCGCGCGACGAGGACCAGCGACTCATCGCGACCGTCGAGCAGTGCCTGGCCGCTGGCATCGCCCAGGCGGCCCCCGGCAACAAGCTCGGTGACGTCTCGGCCGCGATCGGCTCGGTCGCTCGTGGCGCCGGCTACAACGTGAACCTGCAGTTCGGCGGACACGGCGTCGGACACACGATGCACGGCGACCCGCACGTCCCGAACGACGGTCGCCCTGGCCGCGGCCTGAAGCTCCGCCCCGGACTGGTCGTCGCGATCGAGCCGTGGCTCATGCAGGGCACGGACGAGCTCTACCAGGACGAGGACGGGTGGACCCTCCGCAGCGTCGACGGCTCGCGCGCGGCACACGTCGAGCACACGGTCGCGGTGACTGAGCAGGGCCCGGAGGTCCTCACCCTCCGCCGGGCACAGCGCGACGCCTGACACCGGCCCGGCCGGCCACACGACGGACGGGAGGCCCGTCACCAGCTGGTGACGGGCCTCCCGTGACGTCAGTGGCGGGTCCGCGACCCGCTCAGTCCGGCAGCAGGTCCGGCCGGACGCGGCGCGTCCGCTCCACCTGCTGCTCGTGCCGCCAGTCGGCGATCCGCCCGTGGTGCCCACTGAGCAGGACGTCCGGCACGTCGAGGCCACGCCAGGAGGCCGGCTTCGTGTACGAGGGGTACTCGAGCAGGCCGTCCTCGTGGGACTCCTCGACGAGGGACTCGGGGTTGCCGACCACACCGGGGACCAGACGGCCGACGGCTTCGATCATGGCCATGGCCGCGACCTCGCCGCCGTTCAGCACGTAGTCGCCGAGCGAGAGCTCGACGACGGTGCTCCGGGTGGCCGCCCACTCGAACACCCGGGCGTCAATGCCCTCGTACCGCCCGCAGGCGAAGACGAGGTGCTCGTGCTCGGCGAGCGAGCGGGCGATGGCCTGCCGGAAGGGGGTGCCCGCGGGCGTCGGAACGACGAGGGTCGAGGAGCCGTCGGACCGCAGGATCGAGGACAGCGCCTCGGCCCACGGTTCGGGCTTCATGACCATGCCGGCGCCGCCGCCGTACGGGGTGTCGTCGACGGTGCGGTGGCGGTCGGTCGTCCACGAGCGCAGGTCGTGCACGTGCAGGTCGAGCAGCCCGCCCAGCCGTGCCTTGCCGAGCAGGGAAACGTCGAGCACCCCGAAGAACTCCGGGAAGATCGTGACGATGTCGATCCGCACGGATCAGTCCTCGGAGTCGCGAGCCGACGCGTCGGGTGCCGACGACTCTGCAGCCGACGACTCCGCCGTGTCGGGAGCCGGCGTGAACGTCTCGGGACGGCTCATGTCCTCGGGGTCCTCGAACAGCCCCGTCGGCGGCGTCACCGTGACGGTGCCGGCCTCCAGGTCGACCGAGGGGACGATCGCCGCGACGAACGGCACGAGGACCTCGCCGCGGGACTCGGTGTCGACCGCGAGCAGGTCCTGGGCCGGCATGTGGTCGACCCGGGCGACGGTGCCGACCTGCACACCGTCGCGGAGGACCGTCAGGCCGACCAGCTGGTGGTCGTACCAGGCGTCGTCCTCGCCGGTCTCTTCCTCGGTGTCCTGTTCGACCCAGAGGATGGCGCGTGCGAGGGTCTCGGCGGCGCTCCGGTCGGCGATGCCCTCGAAGAAGGCGACCGGGTGGGAGTTGTACCAGCGCAGCTCGTCGAGTGCGATGGTCTTCCCCGACCAGGGAGAGTCGTCAGGGACCTGGAGCGTGAAGACCGCTCCTGGCGTGAACCGACGATCCGGGTCGTCGGTGTAGAGCTCGAGCTTGATGCCGCCCTTGAGCCCGTGCGCCTTCGTGATGCGACCCACCCGGAGCTGGGTCGTCTCCCTAGGAATCGCTGTCCACCACGTCGACCCGCACGCGCTTGCCGTCGGCCAGGGCCGTGACGAGCGTGCGGAGCGCCTTCGCAGTACGACCGGCGCGACCGATCACGCGGCCGAGGTCCTCGGGGTGCACACGCACCTCGAGGACCTCGCCCCGCGGGGAGGTGGAGCTGGCGACGCGCACGTCGTCAGGGTGATCGACGATCCCCTTGACGAGGTGCGTCAGCGCGGATTCGAGCAAGGACTACGCCTCGGTCGTCTCGTCGGCGGTCTCGGCTGCGGCCGGAGCGGCGGGGGCCGTCTTCTCCGACTTGGGCTTGAGGACGGCCTTCTTGGAGCTGTCGACCGTGAAGGCCGGCTTCGGCTCGCGGACCTGGACCTTGGACGCGGTGTCCTTCTCGCCCTTGAACTTGGCCCAGTCACCGGTCAGCTTGAGGAGTGCGGCGACCTGCTCGGTCGGCTGCGCACCGACGCTGAGCCAGTACTGCGCACGCTCAGACTGCACCTCGATGAACGAGGGCTCCTCGGTGGGGTGGTACTTGCCGATCTCCTCGATGACACGACCATCGCGCTTGGTGCGCGAGTCGGCGACGACGATGCGGTAGTAGGGCGCTCGGATCTTGCCGAGGCGCTTGAGACGGATCTTGACAGCCACAATGACTCCTGTTGCGTACGTGTTGTGGTTGAACCGGAACCGCGGGCGTGGGGGCACACACGGTGGAAGCTCGATGAGATCGCAATCCGCTGGATAGAGGGTCGAGCGGACACGATTCGACCGTTCATTCTTGCAGATTCCGGAGCGGGAAGCGAGCCACTTCCCGCGGCGCGTCGGCGGCGCCCTACGGTGCCAGGCGTCGGACGGCCTCCAAGGCCTCGCTCGTCGCCCGGACGGCGTCGACACTGCGGGCGTCCCGGGCGCCGCCGACGACCGCGTACGGCACCTCTGCGGACTGGAGGCCCGTGGTCAACTCGTCCCGCGCCTCCTGTCCGGCACAGACCACGACGACGTCGGCCGGCACGGCGACCTCGTCCCCGGACTCGTCGCGGATCCAGAGGCGCCCCGGCTCGATCCGCAGGTACTCCTGCACCCCGCCGACCATCCGGACCCCGGCGTCCCGGAGCCGGCCGAGCGCGACCCACCGCGAGGTGAGGCCGATCCCCTGCCCGAACTTGCCCGACCGGCGGAGGACCGTGACCTGGTGCCCGGGCCGGACCGTGCGCGGCGCTATCGGCTGGCGCTGCGGCAGGTCCCCGACGAGCTCGTCGGACACCGGCACCTGCCACCGCGCGCCGAACTCGGCGGCACGTACGGCCTCGTCCGGCGACTCGGTGAGGAACGCGGCGGTGTCGACGCCGATCCCGCCGCCGCCGATGACCGCCACCGTGCCGTCGGGCACACCGTCGCGGAGGGCCTGCTCGTAGGTGAGCACGTGCGGCAGGTCCACCCCGGGGACGTCGACCACGCGCGGGGTCACCCCGGACGCGAGCACCACGGCGTCGCTGTCACGGAGGTCGGCGAGGGTGGCGGCACGAGCCAGGTGCACGGTCGCACCGCGCTCCGCGAGTTCCGCGCGGGCTGCCTGCACGGGGCCGGCGTAGTCCTCTTTCCCGGGGATCTCGGCGGCGAGGCCGAACTGCCCGCCGAGCACGTCCGAGGCCTCCCAGAGCCGGACGTCGTGCCCACGTCGGGCGGCGTCGACCGCTGCGGCGAGACCGGCCGGTCCCCCGCCGACGACGTCCACGCGTTTCGGGGCCGCCGTCGGCCGGAGCGGGAACCGCACCTCGCGGGCGGCACGCGGGTTCACCAGGCACGACACCGGCGCGCCGACGACGGACCGGTCGAGGCACGCCTGGTTGCAGCCGATGCACGTGTTCACCAGGTCGAAGCGGCCGGCCAGGGAGCGCTCGATGAGCTCCGCGTCCGCCAGGAACGGTCGTGCCAGCGCCACCGCGTCGATCCGGCCGTCGGCGAGGACCGCTTCGCCGTCGCGCAGGTCCGTCATCCGGTTCGACGCGATCACGCGCACGTCCGGGTGGTCGGAGGCCCGGACCACGTCGGCGATCCGGCTCGCCTGCTCGATCCACGCGCCGTGTGGCACGGACGCCTGGATCGTCGGGGTCCGGGACTCGTGCCAGCCGATGCCGACCGAGATCGCGTCGAGGCCGAGCGGCAGCAGTTCGCGCACCAGGGCGTCGACGTCCGCGTCCGTGGAGGACCCGGGCATCAGGTCGGCGCCGGAGAGCCGGATCGTGACGGCCAGCTCGGGGACGGCGGCACGGACGGCGCGGACGACCTCGATCGCGAAGCGACGGCGGCGCTCGGGGCTCCCGCCCCACTCGTCGTCGCGCAGGTTCGTCAGCGGCGACTGGAACTGGTTCACGAGGTACCCCTCGGACGCCATGATCTCGACACCGTCGAAGCCGATCGCCGCGGCCGTGCGGGCCGCCGTGGCGAAGTCCTCGATCGTCCGGCGGACCTCGTCGGCGGTGAGTTCCTCGGGCAGCACGCCACGCGCGGCCGCCCAGGGCAGCGCCGAGGGGGCCACTGCCCGTTGCGGGCGGCCGTCGCGGTCGGTCAGTCCCCCGACGAGTGCGTACCGGCCCGCGTGGAACAGCTGCGCCAGGACCGTACCGCCCTCGTCGTGCACCGCGGCGACCGCGCGGCGGAACCGTTCGTCGGCACCCCCGACACCGAACACCGCGAAGTCCGGGCCGCCGCGGGCCTCGTCGCTCACTGCGATGCCGCCGGTGATGATGCACGCGACACCGCCGGCAGCGCGCTCCCGGTAGAACTCGGCCATCGCGACACCGCCGTCGTCCAGGACCTCGAGCCCGGTGTGCATCGACCCCATCACCACCCGGTTCGACAGGTGCAGGGGGCCGAGCGTCCAGGGCGAGGCCACGGTTCGGAGCTCGGCGGGCACGTCGGCAACGGGCGGAACGACAGCGGTCACGCAACGAACACTAGGCGAACGTGCCCGCTCGGCGGCAGAGCGGACACGCCGGACTCTCCGTCGTTCCGGTGGGACGGACGGGCAGGATGGCCCCATGGACATCCGGTTCTCCGAATCCGCTCCGTCGACGATCGGCGTCGAGTGGGAGCTGCCCCTCGTCGACCGCGCGACGGGTGACCTCACGCCCCGGGCCCCGGCGGTGCTCGCCGCCGTCCGGGAGCGCCTGGACGATCCGGAACGGGTGACGGAGGAACTGCTCACCAACACGGTCGAGGTCGTCACCGGGGTCCACGACACCGTCGGCGGTGCCACCCGCGAGCTCTCCGGCATCATCGGCGAGGTCATCGACGCCGCCGAGCCCCTCGACGCGCAGGTGATGTGCTCCGGCACGCACCCGTTCGCACAGTGGGACCAGCAGGAGATCACGCCCGACAGCGAGCACTACACGACCCTCATCGACCGCACCCGCTGGTGGGGCCGGCAGATGCTCATCTGGGGCGTGCACGTGCACGTCGGCATCGACGACCGCGACAAGGCCGTCCCGATCATGAACGCGATGCTCGGCTACGTCCCACACCTGCAGGCGTTCACGGCCTCGAGCCCGTTCTGGGCGGGCAGCGACACGGGCTACGCCTCGAACCGGGCACTGATGTTCCAGCAGCTGCCGACCGGTGGGCTCCCGCCGCAGCTCGGTGCGTGGGCGAACTTCGAGGAGGTCGTCGGCGACCTCGTGCACACCGGCGTCATCGACGGCGTGAAGGACCTGCGCTGGGACATCCGCCCCTCGCCGGGCTGGGGCACGATCGAGAACCGCGTGTCCGACGGCATCTCGACCCTGCACGAGGTGGGTGCGGTCACCGCGCTGGTGCAGTGCCTGGTCACCGAGAGCTCGGACCGGATCGACGCCGGCGAGACCCTGCAGGCGATGCAGCCGTGGTTCGTCCGCGAGAACAAGTGGCGAGCCGCCCGGTACGGCATGGACGCCGAGATCATCACGAACGTCGCCGGGGACGAGCGACTGGTCACGGACGAGGTGCACGACCTGGTGTCGCGCCTCGACCCGGTCGCGGAACGACTCGGTTGCCAGGAGGAACTGCACCACCTCGACACGATGATCGAGCGGGGCGCCTCGTACCAGCGGCAGCTCGCGGTCGCGCAGGAGAACGGCGGCGACCTCCGCGCGGTCGTTCAGCATCTGGTCGGCGAGCTCCGCGACTCGCTCTGAGCGCGCGCCCCACAGGGGATGGTCGCGACGCGACCACGTGACGAACGGGAGGCCCGGTACCAGCTGGTACCGGGCCTCCCGTCCGTCAGGCGCTGACGTGCGTCCTCAGCGACGAACAGTCAGTGACACACGGTCAGCGACACACGGTCAGCGACCGAGGAACTTCTGCAACGACGCGAGTTCTTCCTCGGACGGCGCGCCGCCGTTCTTCCCGGACCCCATGCCGAGCCCGAGGCCCGCACCCTTGGGCGCCTGCTGCGGAGCCGGAGCGGCACCGGAGGCGAGCGCCGCGCGCTTCGCCGGGTTGCCGACCTTCTTCTTCTTGCCCTGCGGCTGCTGCTTCTTGCCGCCGTGCATGCCCGGGATCGGGCCCATGCCCGGCATCTGCGGGACACCGCCGCGGGCGACGGTCTTCATCATCTTCGCGGCCTGCTCGAACCGGTTGACCAGGGCGTTGACCTCGGTCACCGTCGAGCCCGCACCCCGGGCGATACGCAGGCGGCGGGAGCCGTTGAGCAGCTTGGGCAGTTCGCGCTCCTGCGGCGTCATCGACTGGATGATCGCCTCGGTGCGGACGATCTCGCGCTCGTCGAAGTTGTCGAGCGCTTCCCGCATGCCCTTCGCGCCGGGGAGCATGCCGAGCATGCCCTTGATGGACCCGGCCTTCCGGAGCTGCTGCATCTGCTGCAGGAAGTCGTTCAGGGTGAAGTTGTCGGTCGCGATCTTCTCGGCGACCTTGCGGGCCTCGTCCTCGTCGAAGGCACCCTGTGCCTGCTCGATGAGCGACAGGATGTCGCCGAGGTCGAGGATGCGGCTCGCCATGCGGTCCGGGTGGAACGGCTCGAAGTCGTCGAGCCCCTCACCGGTCGACGCGAACATGATCGGGCGTCCGGTGATCGAGGCGACCGACAGGGCCGCGCCACCGCGGGCGTCACCGTCGAGCTTGGACAGGACGACGCCGGTGAAGTCGACGCCCTCCTGGAAGGCACGGGCGGTCGTGACGGCGTCCTGACCGATCATCGCGTCGATGACGAAGAGGACCTCGTCCGGGTCGACGGCCTTGCGGATGTTCGCGGCCTGCTTCATCAGCTCGGCGTCCACACCCAGGCGGCCGGCGGTGTCCACGATCACGGTGTCGTACTGCTGGTCGACCGCGGCCTTGATGGCGTTCTTCGCGACCTTGACCGGGTCACCGACGCCGTTGCCGGGCTCCGGGGCGAAGACGTGCACGCCGGCCTGCTCGCCGACGACCTGCAGCTGCTGCACCGCGTTCGGACGCTGGAGGTCCGCCGCGACGAGCATCGGGGTGTGGCCGTCCTTCTTGAGCCACTTGCCGAGCTTGCCCGCCAGCGTCGTCTTGCCGGCGCCCTGTAGGCCTGCGAGCATGATGACCGTCGGCGGCCGCTTCGCGAACTCGAGGCGTCGCTGCTGCCCGCCGAGGATGCCGACGAGCTCTTCGTTGACGATCTGGACGACCTGCTGCGCCGGGTTCAGCGCCTTGTTGACCTCGTCCGAGAGTGCCCGTTCACGCACCGAGGCGGTGAAGGACTTCACGACCTCGAGTGCGACGTCCGCGTCGAGCAGTGCCCGCCGGATCTCGCGGACGGTGCCGTCCACGTCGGACGGGGTCAGCCGTCCCTTGCTCCGCAGGTTGCGGAAGGTCTCGGTGAGCCGATCGGAGAGTGAACCGAATTGCGCCATGATCCGACCATCCTACCGTCCGTCGCGGACGGCCCTGGAGGCGCGGCCCGCCGCCGCCCCGCCGGTGCCGCTCACGCCTGCTCGCGTCGGCGACGGGTCGGGCGACGGGCGGCGGCCGCTACGGCCCCGACCGCGAAGGCCACCGACACGGCGGCGACCACGACCGCGTCCGCGGGCTCGTCCGCGAAGAAGCGGAGGGTGACGGTCGTCGCCGCACCCCAGGGCAACCACGCCAGTGCGAGCGCAGCCGCGGGGACCGGTCGCCGCCGGACCAGGAGCACGACGACGACGACGGCGACCGTCACGCCGGCGGAGGCCGTCATCCACGGCGCCGCGACGGAGCCCCAGAACCCGCCGTCGCCCACGGTGACGAGGCGCCACGAGTTGCCGGTCGGTGGGAGCCAGACCGCGTAGAAGACGAGCCCTCCGCCGACGACGGCGAACGTGGACAGCAGCGCTCGCCGGTCACGGGGATCGCCGAGCAGTGCGACGAGCCCGAGCAGGAGAGCGGCACCGAGTGTGGTCGACCGCGGGCCGGGCTGCCCGACGTCTGCGCGGACCATGACGGTCACGATCGGCAGTGCGACGAGCCCGACGAGCACGAAGAGGTGCGCGGCGGCACGCGACCCGGCCACCGCCGCGAGCGCACCGAGCAGGAACGGCACGCAGAACAGCACGCCGGCGTTCCAGAACGGCCCGAAGGTGTCGTACTGGTTCGGGGCGAGCGGCCGTGCGTCCCACGGTCCCCAGGACACCCAGACCAGGTAAACGAGGGCGAACCCGGCCATCGACCCGGTCCCGATCGACGCGGCGAGCGCCCGGACGTCCCCCGGCACGACGGTGTTCACCCGTTCGCGCACCCCCTGCCACCGCAGCTCCGCGAGTTCCCCGTGCGCGGGTCGACTGCGTCCCTCGTCGTCGGCGACGTCGAGCAGCGTCCCGAGCATCGCCGGTCCGTGCGTCCGGCGCCACCGCATCGGGTACCACCCGAGCGCCCGCCCGTAGTCGCGTTCCAGCCTCGTGCCCTGTCCCAGCCTCGTGTTCGTCACGACACTCCCCCCAGTCGGATGTGGATGCTGCGTGTGGCCGGGGCCGGCCGCCACGCGGTGAGCCGTGCCCGTGCGGCAGCGGCGTTGGCCTCGATGCGGCGGACCTCGGCGTCGAGGGCGTCGGCACCGGTATCGGTGAGATCGAAGTACCGGCGCAGTCGGCCGTCGACGACCTCTTCCCCCGCCGCAGCGACGAGGCCCTGGTCGAGCAGCCGGTCGAGGACGGCGTACAACGTGCCGACCTTGAGGCGCACCCGCCCGTCGGACAGGTCGGCGGCGTCGCCGATCAGGCCGTAGCCGTGCTTGCGCCCTCCGGCGAGGGAGGTCAGCACGAGCAGGGTCGGTTCGCGCATCTCGGCGGTGCTCATGTGGCGAAGATACTCTGTCGATCAGAGCATTGCAAGCGCGTGGTTGTTGTACTGCGTCCAACTACTGGCTACGCTCGCGGCATGCCGGAGATCGACGTCGTCCGCTGGCCGGGCCCGCTCCCCTACGCCGAGGGACTCGCGCTGCAGTGTGCCCTGCACGCGGACGTCGTGGCCGGGCGCTCCCCGGGCGCCCTCGTGCTCGCCGAGCACCCGTCGGTGTACACGGCCGGCCGGCGCACCGAGCCCACCGACCTGCCGACGGACGGCTCGCCCGTGGTCGAGGTCGACCGCGGCGGCCGGATCACGTGGCACGGGCCGGGGCAGCTCGTGGCCTACCCGATCGTCCGGCTCGGCGAGCCGCTCGACGTCGTCGCCTGGGTCCGCTCCCTCGAACAGGTGCTCATCGACGCGGCGACCTCCGTCGGGGTGCCCACCCGCCGGGTCCCGGGTCGCAGTGGTGCCTGGGTCGGCACGGGTCCGACCGCGGCCAAGGTCGGGGCGGTCGGACTCCGTGTCGCTCAGGGTGTCTCGACGCACGGCATCGCCCTCAACTGCGCGAACGCCCTCGACGCCTACGCCGCCATCGTCCCGTGCGGCATCGCCGACGCCGGCGTGACGACCCTGAGCCATGCCGCCGGACGGTCGGTCGCGGTGGCGGACCTCCTCGACGTCGTCACCGCCGGCGTCCTCGCCGCCGTCGACGCGCTGCCCGCGCAGCACCCGGCTCGGCCCCGCGACGACGGCGAGCCGTCCACCGGACGCGCGCCGCGCCTCCCGGTCGGCACCGCCGCTCGCGACACCGCACGCACCGGCACCAGCACCCGCCAGCGACAGGAGACCGCAGCATGACCCTCGCCCCGGAAGGCCGCCGCATGCTCCGCGTCGAGGCCCGGAACGCCGAGACGCCCATCGAGACCAAGCCGGCGTGGATCAAGACCCGCGCGTCGCAGGGCCCGGCGTACCGCGAACTGACCGACCTCGTGCGCGACCAGCGCCTGCACACCGTCTGCCAGGAGGCCGGCTGCCCGAACGTCTTCGAGTGCTGGGAAGACCGCGAGGCGACGTTCCTCATCGGCGGCTCGCAGTGCACGCGCCGGTGCGACTTCTGCCAGATCGACACCGGCAAGCCCGAACCCCTCGACCGTGACGAACCCCGGCGCGTCGCCGACTCGGTCGCCGCCATGCAGCTGCGGTACGCGACCGTGACGGGGGTGGCACGGGACGACCTCGACGACGGGGGCTCCTGGCTCTACGCCGAGACGATCCGTGCCATCCACGAGCACTCGCCCGGCACCGGGGTCGAGATCCTCGTGCCCGACTTCTCCGGTCGACCCGACCAGCTCGGCCGGGTGTTCGACGCCCGCCCCGAGGTCTTCGCGCACAACGTCGAGACCGTCCCCCGGATCTTCAAGCGCATCCGACCGGCGTTCACCTTCGAGCGGTCCCTCGACGTCATCACCCAGGGCCGGGACGCCGGACTGGTGACCAAGTCGAACCTCATCCTCGGCATGGGCGAGGAGCGGCACGAGATCGAGGACGCCCTGCAGCGCCTCCACGACGCCGGCACCGACATCATCACGCTCACGCAGTACCTCCGGCCCTCACCTCGGCACCTGCCCGTCGCCCGCTGGGTCGCGCCCGAGGAGTTCGTCGCCCTCCGCGAGCTCGCCGAGGACATGGGCTTCGCCGGCGTCCTGGCCGGGCCCCTCGTCCGGTCCTCGTACCGCGCCGGACGGCTGTGGGCCCGGGCGACGGTCGCGCGCGGCGGCACCGTGCCGGAGCACCTGGCGCACCTGCTCGACGCGTCGCCGGGCCGGCAGGCCGTCTGACCGGCACCGGGTCGGTGGCCGGTGGCCGGTGGCCGGTGGCCGGTGGCCGGTGGGTGCACCGACCCACATCCGTCGGGCCGGACGACGGGCCGCGGACCGTCCGCGGGAGATCGCAGACGGGCGGTCACGCACGGGAGGACGGTCACGCTCGGACGGGCGGTCGCGCTCGGACAGACGGGAGGCTCCCCACCTGCTGGTGGGGAGCCTCCCGTCGTGCGCGTGGTCGCGTCGGTCAGACGCGCGAACCGCCACCGCGGACACGGCGGAGGATCCAGCCGACCACCGCCAGGACGATCAGCACGATGCCGATGAACAGCAGGGCCTTGAGGGCGGCACTCACGATGCCGGTGACCAGCAGGACGATGCCGACGATGATCGCGATGATGAGCAGTGCGGGCATGGGTGTGTTCCTCTTCGATCGGGGCAGGTCGTCCCGGACGCTACACGTCGGTGGGTGACGCCGTGCTCGGGCCTGCGACCGTGCGGTGCGCCACCGGTGCCGGATGCTCCCCGTCCGGCGGGTGCGCCTCGTCCGCCGGGCCCTGGTCGGTCGCCCGGCCCGGGTGGGTCGCCCGGTCTGGGTCGACCGCCTGGTCCGCGTCGACCGACTGGTGCGCGTCGACCGCCTGGTCCGCGTCGACCGCGCGGGCACGGAGGAACACCACCACGAGGATCGGCAGCAGGATGATCTGCGCCCAGACCCCGATGGACAGGGCCTCGTCGGCGTAGGTGCGCACCGTGGTGCCCGATGCCTGCAGGTGGATGTGCCGGAACCAGCCGGCGAAGAGCAGCGTGTTGGCGGCGAGGTAGGCGACGATCCAGCCCGTCCGGATGCGCACCAGGACGAAGAACGGGGCGAGCCACAGCGCGTACTGCAGCGAGTCGACCTTGTTCGCCACCAGGTAGGCGCAGAGGATCGCCGCGCTCGTCTCGATCCACGGCATGCGGCCGCGGCGGATGCCGAGCACCAGGCCGGTCACGAGCACGGCGAGCAACGCGATCGCGGTGGCACCGGTGGCCAGCAGGTTCAGCGTGTGCTGGAACGTGGGCGAGTCGGCGGACGACCACGGCTGGAACGCGTAGTACCAGACCGAGAGCGTCGCGTTGTCGATGTCCCGGATGCCCTGGTACCGGATGATCGAGAACCACGACTCCGGTTCGACCAGCACGAACGGCACGTTCGCGACGAGGACCACGCCCACCGAGCCGGCGACGGCGCCGGCGGTGCGCCGCAGTCGGTCGCCCCAGGCCGCCGTCGCGTCGACGAGCAGGGCGAGGACGAACGGCGCCACGAAGACGAGCGGGTAGAACTTGAACGCCCCGCCGAGGCCGAACAGCGCGCCGACGACGACCGCGCGCCAGACGAGCGCCCGCCCGGCCGGCCAGCGGACCGCCACGACGACGGCCACGACCGTGCACGCGACCGGCAGCAGGTCCCAGTTGTAGAGGGCGTAGAGGAACAACGGCGGGGTCGCGGCGAAGAACCACGCCCGACGACCGGCGACCAGCGAGAGGCCCACGACCGTGACGACGACCACCGGCACGAAGGTCAGCGCCGTCACAACGAGAAACCCGTGCAGCGAGTCCACCGGCAGGGCGCTCAGCCACGCCCAGAGGCCGGTGAGGGTCGGGTACTCGAGGCTGCCCGGCGGGAGGCCGTTCTCGCCGAGCGGCTGCACGTACGGGAACACGTGGGTGCCCAGGCCGCGGCTCGAGAAGAGGCTGACCGTGTCGGCGAAGCACGCCTTGCCGGTCGCCGACACGAAGTCGATGCCCGGGACCGCGCACTGCAGCTTGTGGAGCAGGCTGCCGATCGTCAGGGCGACGGCGACGATGCACATGACGACGACCTCGAGCACCGGGACCCGGCGCTCGCCGCCTCGTCGCGTGCCGTCGCGCCGGTTCCGGACCCGGTCGTCGAGGCGGTGCGCCGTCGACGGTGCGGCGGCGCTCAACCGACCAGGTTCTGGACGAAGACGTGCGGCGTGAAACCGGTGAGGTCGTTGATGCCCTCGCCCTGGCCGATCAGCTTGATCGGGATCCCGGTCTTCTCCTGCACGCTCAGCACGAAGCCGGCCTTCGCGGAGCCGTCGAGCTTCGTGATGACGAGCCCGGTCACCCCGGCGCCCTCGATGAACGCCTGCGCTTGGGCCAGGCCGTTCTGCCCGGTCGTCGCGTCGAGGACCAGCAGGACCTCGGCGATCTCGGTCTGCTTCTCGACGACGCGCTTGATCTTGCCGAGCTCGTCCATCAGTCCGGCCTTGGTGTGCAGTCGGCCGGCGGTGTCGATGACGACGATCTCGATCCCCGTCCGGATCGCCTGCTCGACGGTCTGGTAGGCGACCGAGGCCGGGTCCTGCCCGGGCTGCGACGGGCGGACGACGTCGACGCCGGCACGCTGCGCCCAGGTCGCGACCTGCTCCACGGCGGCGGCACGGAAGGTGTCGGCCGCGCCGACCAGGACCGTGCGGTCGTAGGTGCGGAGGAACTTGGCGAACTTGCCGATGGTGGTGGTCTTGCCGACGCCGTTCACGCCGACGACGAGCACGACGGCCGGCCGGGCGCTGAGCTTCAGTGTGGTGTCGAGCTTCGACAGACGTTCTTCGAGGACCTCGCGGAGCATCCGGTTGAGGTCGGCCGGGTCGGTCGTGCCGTACCGGTCGACCCGGGCGCGGAGGTCTTCGATGATCTCCTCCGAGATGTCGGGTCCGAAGTCGGCGCCGATGAGTGCCGTCTCGAGGTCCTCCCACGTCGTCTCGTCGATGGTCTTCCGCTGGAAGAGACCCCGGAGCCGGGAGGACAGTGACCAACTACTCGCCATGTTCCCAGCTTAGAGGGGCCCGGGTGAGCGCGACCTTCGGTAGTGTCGGAGATGCGAAGGGGAGTATTCCCTCTCGGCGACCCCGTCAGTACGGCCCGGAACGACCCGGACCCGGGGCGTCGGTCGCGGCCCAGTTCGGAACCGACCTCGTCGGACACCGATCAGGACCGCGGCGGAAGAGACCTTCAGGCTCTGGCGTACCCGTTTTCCGGACCACTTCCGTGGTCGGAGCTCGTCGACTGACGATGTGGTGCGCCCCTGACCTGGAGGTTCCAGTGGACGTTCCCCTGTACGTGTGGCTCATCACGATCGCAGGCATCCTCGCCTTGCTCGTGTTCGACTTCTTCTCGCACGTGCGCACCCCGCACGTGCCGCACATCCGCGAATCGGCCTTCTGGTCGGTCGTCTACATCGCCCTCGCGATCCTGTTCGGTGTCGGCGTCTGGGTGTTCGGCGGCGGACAGGCCGGCGGTGAGTACTTCGCCGGGTGGTTGACCGAGAAGGCCTTGTCCGTCGACAACCTCTTCGTCTTCCTCATCATCATGACGACCTTCGCGGTGCCGAAGGAGTTCCAGCAGAAGGTCCTGCTGGTCGGCGTCGCGATCGCCCTCGTCGCCCGCGGTGTCTTCATCGCCCTCGGTGTCACGATCATCGAGAACTTCTCGTGGGTCTTCTACCTGTTCGGCATCCTGCTGTTCTGGCTCGCCTGGTCGCAGGCCAAGGGCGGCGACGAGCACGGTGCCGAGGACGGCGACTCGAAGCTCATCCGTCTGCTCCGCCGCGTCATCCCGACCTCGGACCACTTCGACGGTGACCGCATGACCACCCGGGTCAACGGCAAGCGCCTCTTCACCCCGATGCTCCTCGTCATGGTCTCGATCGGCCTGACCGACGTCCTCTTCGCGCTCGACTCGATCCCCGCGATCTTCGGTCTCACCCAGGACGCGTTCATCGTGTTCACCGCGAACGCGTTCTCGCTGCTGGGTCTCCGTCAGCTGTACTTCCTGATCGCCGGGCTGCTCGAACGGCTCATCTACCTGGGTCAGGGTCTGGCCGTCATCCTCGCCTTCATCGGCGTGAAGCTCGTCTTCCACGCGCTGCACGTCAACGAGGTGCCGTTCATCAACGGCGGCCAGCACGTCGAGTGGGCCCCGGAGATCCCGATCTGGTTCTCGCTCGGGTTCATCCTGCTGACGATCACCGTCGCGACGGTGGCCAGCCTCGTTGTGTCGAAGCGTCGCCAGCAGCGCGGCCTCACCCCGGCGGGCGAGAAGCCGTCGGAGGTCCAGGCGGACGCGAAGTAGGCGTCCCCACACGACGGACGGGAGGCCCGGTACCAGCTGGTACCGGGCCTCCCGTCCGTCATGGGTGCAGTCCCGACGGAACGGTCGCTCCGCGGCGGCTAGGCGACCGCCGGCTCGGCCGGCGGCTCCGGCCGCTGCACCCGCTGGCCGACGACCGCCGAGACGCCGTCCTGCCGCATCGACACCCCGTAGAGCGCGTCCGCGATCTCCATCGTCCGCTTCTGGTGCGTGATGACGATGAGCTGCGACGCCTCGCGCAGGCGGCCGAACACGGTGAGCAGACGGCCGAGGTTCGCGTCGTCGAGGGCCGCTTCGACCTCGTCCATGATGTAGAACGGGCTCGGCCGCGCGGTGAAGATCGCCACCAGGAGCGCCACCGCCGCCAGGGACCGCTCGCCGCCGGACAGCAGCGTCAGCCGGTCGATCTTCTTGCCGGCGGGCTTCACCTGCACGTCGATGCCCGTGGTGAGCATGTCGTCGGGGTTCGTCAGCGAGATCGAACCCGAACCGCCCGGGAACAGGATCGGGAACACGATGTCGAACGCCGCCTGCGTGTCCTCGAACGCCGACGCGAAGATCGTCTGCATCTTGCCGTCGAGTTCCTCGATGATCGTCAGCAGGTCGGTGCGGGTCTGCTGCAGGTCCTCGAGCTGTTCGAACAGGAACGCGTGCCGCTGCTCGAGCGCCTGGAACTCCTCGAGCGCCAGCGGGTTCACCTTGCCGAGCCGGCCGAGGTCCCGCTCGGCGGCGGCCAGTCGGCGCTCCTGCTCCTCGCGGACGTAGGGGGTGGTCGGGACGGTGGCGGGGTCGACGTCGGGCGCCTCGAACTCAGGCAGCGCCGGTCCGCCGGGCAGGGTCGACTCGGCGTCGACGAGCTCGGTGTCCGAGTCGGCATCGGCGTCGACGTCCGTCTCCGGGGTCGTGACCGCTGTCGTGTCCGCGGTCGTGTCGTCGCCGGTGACCGCTGCCGCCGCCCGTGCCGCTTCCCGGTGCCGTCGTGCCAGCACCCTCGGGTCGACCAGCACGTCGACCGGCACCGGGACGTCCGGCCCGTACTCCGCGACCAGGACGGACTCCCCCAGCCCGAGCTCGCTCTGCGCCCGGTCCAGGACCCCGGTGACGTGCAGCCGCTTCTCGTAGATCTCCATCTCGAGCGAGTGCACACCGTCGGTGAGGGTCTGCAACCGGTCGCGCAGCTCGCGCTCCTCGTTCCGGATCGTCTGCAGCTCGGTGTTGCGGCGGGACCGCTCGGACTCCTCCGACGCGAGCTGCACCCGCGCCTCGGCGAGGGACCGGTCGACCGCGGCCAGGACCACCGGCAGGTCTGCGAGCACCCCTTCGGCCGAGGCGATCTGGGCCCGGCGGATGACCGCGAGCCGGGCTGCTTCCTCGGCCGCGGCACGCTCGGCCTCGAGCTGCCGTTCCAGCTGGTCGGCGCGTCGGCGCTCGGCACGCGCGCGTTCCCGGGCGGTCTCGACCTGCAGCCGGTGCTCGATCTCGGCGGCCCGGGCGGCGTCGACCGCGTCCTGCGCCGCCGGTCGGGCCGACGCGTCGACGACGGGCTTCGGCCGGTCGGTGAACTGCCGGAGCGCGGTCTCCGCCTCGGCCAGCGCCGCGTCGGTCGCGGCCGTCGTGCCGTCGGTCTCGGCCAGGGCAGCACGCAGACGGTCGACCTCGGCCGCGGTGTTCTCGGCGCGGGCCCGGGCGGACGCGCTGGCCCGGTCGTACTCGGCGCTCGCGCGGGCGTGCTCACGCGCGGCATGGTCGGCCTCGTCCACCGCGCGTCGTGCTGTCTCGACCGCGGTCCGCGCGGCCTGGAGGCCCGTGGCCGCCTCCTCCGCCTCGGTCACCACGGTCTGTCGTCGCGTCTCGGCGGCATCCCGGTCGGCGACGAGCTCGATGCGGGACGTGGTCCGTGCCCCGCCGCCGGTCACCCGGGCGGCGCGGACCAGGTCGCCGGACCGCGTGACCACCGTGGCGTCCGGGGCGGCGGCGAGCACGGCCTCCAGGTCGACGTCGTCGTCCGTGACCAGCGTGTCGGCCAGCAGGGCGGTGAGGGCGGGCGGGCCCTGCACCAGGTCGAGCGCCCGGCGGACCGACGCCGGCAGCACGGCCGGCAGTCGGGAACCGGAGCCGGCAACGTCGGCGACGACCACGTCGATGCGGCCGAGGTCGGCGGACCGGGCGTGCTCGACGGCGCCGAGTGCGACCGCGCGGTCGTCGGCGAGGACGGCGTCGGCCAGGCCGTCGAGCGCCGTGGCGACGGCCGCCTCGAACCCGGGCGTCACCGTGAGGCGGTCGGCCAGGCGGCCGACGATGCCCGCACGACCGGCGTCGATGACGGCCTGGGAGCCGTCGCGCACGTCGATCGACAGCGCCAGGGCGGCGATCCGGGCGTCCAGCGCGTCCCGCTCACGCTCGAGCGTGTGCAGCCGGTCGCGGTGGGCGTCCCGGTCGGTCTGCGCGTGGTCGAGCTGCTCACGCGCGGTGGCGAGCGCCGCCGTGAGGGCGTCCTCGTCGGTGTCGAGAGCCGGGTCGCGGCCGACGTCCTCGAGCGCGGCGGCCGCCTGCTCGGCACGGGTGACGGCCTCGGTCAGCGACCGCTCCCGACGTTCCCGGTCGTTCGTGGTCGCGGAGCGCTTCGACCGCGCCACCTCCACCGCACTCGCCAGGCGCTGCCCGTCGAGGTCGTGCTGCGCGACCAGGGCGGCCTGCGCGGCGATCTGCTCGTCGAGGGCGTCGAGTGCGGCACGCGCGGCCCGGACCTGGTCGCCGACGGTCGTGGTGCCGGCCTGCATCTCGCGCGCCCGGTCGTCGAGCCGGTCGGCCTCGCCGCGGACACCGGCGACCCGCTCCGGGGTGATCGTCGGACCCTGCTGCGGCGCCTCGGCCTGCTGCGCCAGGAACATCAGGCGCTGGTTGGCGAGCATCGACAGGCTGCGGAGGCGCTCCTGCACGCTCTCGAGCCGGTGCACCACGGTCCGGGCGCGGTCCACGTCGTCGCCGACCATGCTCGCCTCGACCTGCTGCTGGCGCTGCCGGATCTGGTCGAGCCGCTCCTGCAGCACACCACGCTCGGACTTCCGACCGGTCTCGACGGCCAGGTGGTCCCGGAGCTCACGGCGGAGTCGCACCACGTCGTCCGCCAGGAGCCGCGCCTTCGCGTCCCGTGCGACCGCAGCGACGGACTGCGCCTTCCGGGCCACCTCGGCCTGCCGACCGAGCGGCTTCAGCTGCCGCCGGATCTCCCCCGCCAGGTCGGACAGCCGGGTGAGGTTCGTCTGCATCGCCTCGAGCTTGCGGAGCGTCTTCTCCTTGCGGCGACGGTGCTTGAGGATGCCGGCGGCCTCCTCGATGAAGCCGCGTCGGTCCTCCGGGGTGGCGTGCAGCACCTTGTCGAGCTGGCCCTGCCCGACGATGACGTGCATCTCACGACCGAGGCCGGTGTCGCTCAGCAGCTCCTGCACGTCGAGCAGCCGGCAGTTCTCGCCGTTGATGGCGTACTCGCTGCCGCCGTTGCGGAACAGCGTGCGGGCGATCGTCACCTCGGCGTACTCGATCGGCAGCAGCCCGTCCGCGTTGTCGATCGTCAGCGTGACCTGTGCCCGACCGAGCGGCCCGCGGGTGGCGGTGCCGGCGAAGATGACGTCCTCCATCTTGCCGCCGCGCAGGGTCTTGGCACCCTGCTCCCCCATCACCCAGGCGAGGGCGTCGACCACGTTCGACTTGCCGGAGCCGTTCGGCCCGACGATGCACGTGACGCCGGGTTCGAACGCGAACGTCGTCGGCTGCGCGAAGGACTTGAACCCCTTGATGGTCAGGCTCTTCAGGTACATGCGGTCTCCGGGGTCCTCGGCGTCCGCGTCAGGCTAACGCAGGCGGACGCGCGGCCTCGGTTGGCACACGGGGCAACGGTGGCTGGAGCGGTTCATCCACGGCTCGCGCACGATCGGCGTGCCGCACCGGGGGCACGGCTCACCCTGCTGCCCGTAGACCGCCAGGCGCTGCGAGAAGTAGCCGGACTGCCCGTTCACGTTGACGTACTGGTCGTCGAAGCTCGTGCCGCCGTCCTCCAGCGCGCGCCGCAGCACCGCTCGGACCTCGTCGAGCAGCCCGCGGAGGGTCGCACGCGGCAGCCGGTCGGCCGGGCGGTCGTGGTGGAGCTTCGCTGCCCAGAGTGACTCGTCGGCGTAGATGTTCCCGATGCCGCTGATGACGCCCTGGTCGAGCAGGACCCGCTTGATGCCGCTCGACCGCTTCCGTGCCGCGGCCAGGAAGCGGTCGTCGTCGAACGCGGGGTCCAGCGGGTCGCGGGCGATGTGCGACACCTGGAACGGGATCCGGCGACGCCAGGCCGCGTCGGGGTCGATCGTGTCCACGGCGCCGGCCAGACCGGCGGGAGCGCCGTCGATCGTCGGCAGCATCCGGTCGATCGCCATCGACCCGAAGGTCCGCTGGTCGACGAACTCGAGCTGGACGGGTGTCTCCGGAGCACCATCGCGGTCCGTGCCGGGCGGCTGGACGTCGAGGACGATGCGGCGGTGGCGGGCGGCGGGGCGGTCGCGGCCGAGCAGGATCTGGCCGCTCATGCCGAGGTGGGCGACGAGGGCCTCGGGCTGCGTGTCGTCGCTCTGCGCTGCCTCGTCGCTCTGTGCTGCCTCGTCGCTCTGTGTTGCCTGGTCGCTCTGTGTTGCCTGGTCGCTCAGCGGGAACCACATGAACTTGCCACGGCGGACGGCGGCGGCGATCGTCCGACCGGTCAGGCGGTGCGCGAAGTCCTCGGCCGGGCCGTCGTGCCGGGTGAGGGCACGCTCGTCGAGCACCTGCACGTGCAGGACCCGCGCACCGGTGACCGCGGGTTCGAGGCCGGCGCGGACGACCTCGACCTCGGGGAGTTCGGGCACCTGGTCAGGCCCCGGCGGTGCGCCCGGACAGGCGTGTCCAGGCGTCGAGCGCGGCCGACATCTCGGCGGTCTTCTTGCTCGTCCCGGTGCCGGTGGCGATGTCCTCGCCCTGCAGCACGACGGTGGCGTGGAAGGTCTTGTCGTGGTCCGGGCCGGCCTCGGTGATCCGGTAGGCCGGGTTGCCGAGCGTCAGCGCGGACGCGAGCTCCTGCAGGCTGGTCTTCGGGTCCATCGCGGCGCCGAAGCGTGCGGGATCGACGAGCAGCGGGGCGACGAGACCGAGCACCAGGTCGGTGGCGGAGTCGGCGCCCGCGGACAGGTAGGTCGCACCGATCACGGCTTCGACGGTGTCGGCGAGGATCGAGGACTTGTCCCGACCACCGGTCTGCTCCTCGCCCTTGCCTAGCCGGAGGTACGCACCGAGGCCGATGTGCCGACCGATCTCCGCCAGGGCGACGGTCGACACCAGGCTGGCGCGTCGCTTGGCGAGTTCACCCTCGTCGAGCTCCGGGTAGTCCCGGAAGAGCTTGACGGTCACGGCCTGGCCGAGGATGGAGTCGCCGAGGAACTCCAGCCGCTCGTTGTGCCGGATCCCGCCGTGCTCGTACGCGTACGAGCGGTGGGTAAGCGCGAGCTGGAGGAGCTCGAGGTCGACAGGGACCCCGAGGAGTTCACGAAGACGAACGACGTCCGGCCCCACGGGGCTGGACCCCGCGGCGCCGGACGTCGCAGTCATGAATGCAGTCCGATCAGACGTCGGCGACCTTGCGGCCCTTGTACTCCATGTACAGGGGGGTGCCGGCGGAGTCCTCGACGACCTTCGCACGGTGCGGGAGGCTGTAGACGACCTTGCCGTTCTCGATCGTCTTCACGAGCTGGACCGGTGCGGCCTTCCACTGCGATCGACGGGCGTGCGTGTTCGCACGGGACTGCTTGCGCTTCGGGACGGCCATGGTGGTTCTCTTTCGTTTGGTCGGTGGTCAGTCGTGGATGGTGGCGGTCACTCGGCCTGGTCGGCCGGCGCCCGCTCCTCGTCCGCGGTGGTCTGGTCAGCGGTGTGGTGCTCGCTGGGGTCCTGGTGGTCGTTGCTGTCGAACTGGATCCCGCCGAGCGCTGCCCAACGGGGATCCGTGGCCGACGGAGCCGGTCGCTCACCGACGTCCGCCAGGCGCTCACCCGTCACCGGGTCGAGTCCTGGACAGTCCGGTCGGCAGAGCGGGGTGAACGGCAGCGACAGCACCACTGCGTCTCGGACGACCGGTTCACAATCCACGTGCTCATCGTGAACCTGGTAGTCGAATTCCTCCGAGGCATCATACGCGAACAGTTCCGCGAATTCGACCTCGACGGGCTCGCTGATGTCGATGAGGCAGCGCGAGCACTCCCCCGTCGCCGCGGCCCGGGCGTGTCCGGAGACCAGGATGCCCTCGTGCAGGCCCTCGAGCTTGACGTCGAGGTGCATCTGGTCGCCCTCGCGCACGGCGATCAGCCCGGCGCCGAGCGTGCTCGGCACCGCGATGTCGAGCGAGACCTCGCGCATCTCGCCCGGCCGTTGCGCGAGTTCACGCACACGCAGGGCGTAGGGGCTGTTCACGGAGGAATACACGATCAACCAGCCTAGCGCGCCCGAGCCGAGGAGTCGAGCACCCGACGCGTGTCGGGGTGGTGCCGGTCTCAGTGCCGGGCGGCGAGTGCGCGCGCCACGACCTGCGGCACGTACGGCGTGACGTCGCCGCCCAGGCCCGAGACCTGTCGGATGAGCGAGCTCGACACGTGCGCCCGGGCGGCGTCCGGCAGCAGGAACACCGTCTCGACGCCGGCCAGGTGGCGGTTCATGATCGCCATCGGGGTCTCGTACGCCACGTCCTCGCCGGAGCGGACGCCCTTCACCAGGATCTTCGAGCCGATCTGTCGGCAGTAGTCGACCAGGAGCCCGGCGGTCCACTCCCCGACCACGACCGTGCCGGGCACGCCGACCTCGGTCAGGGACTCCTGAATCAGGCGGACCCGGTCGCCGGCGTCGAACAGCGCGGCCTTCTTGTCGGGGTTGTGGACGACGAGCACGTGGACCTCGTCGAACAGCTCCGCGGCACGGGCGATGACGTCGAGGTGCCCCAGCGTCACGGGGTCGAAGGAACCGGGCACCACGGCGATCTTCGTCATGCAGGCGACCATACCGACCCGGTCCTGACCCGCTGCGGCACTGTCCGGCCTCGTGCCGATCGCGTCGCCGGTCAGTTCTTACCGAGGAACGCCGCGTCGGACTCGTCCAGTCGCCGTGCCAGGGCGTCCAGCAGCGCCGGGCTGCCGCTGAGGTCCGGGTCGCGCTCGAGGACCCGCTCGGCCTCTTCGCGGGCGTCGATGATGACGTCGGCGTGCTGCACCACCCGCAGCAGTGTGAGCGAGGACCGTCCGCCGGACTGGCGTTCACCGAGGACGTCGCCCTCGCGCCGGAGCTCCAGGTCCACCCGTGCCAGTTCGAACCCGTCGTCGGACGCCGCGACCGCGTCGACCCGCTCGCGCGACACCGTCTCGGCCTCGGCGTGGGTGACGAGCAGGCAGACGCCCGCGTACTGTCCGCGGCCGATGCGTCCGCGCAGCTGGTGCAGCTGCGAGACGCCGAACCGGTCCGCGTCGAGCACCGCCATCATCGAGGCGTTCGGCACGTCGACCCCGACCTCGATCACCGTCGTGGCGACGAGCACGTCGACGGCCCCGTCGGCGAAGGACGTCATCACCCGGTCCTTCTCCTCTGCCGTCATGCGACCGTGCAGGACCTCGATCCGCCGACCGTCGAGCACCGGCATCGTGCGCATCCGCTCGGCGGTCGCCAGGACGGTCGCGGGCTTCCGCGTCGGCGTGCCCTCGGGGTCGCTGCCGTCGGCGGCGGGTTCGGGGGCGCCGTCGTCCTCGCCGTGGGCGTCGTCGATGGCGGGGCAGACGACGAACGCCTGCCGACCGTCGGCCAGTTCCTCAGCCATCCGGGTCCAGATCCGGGACTCCCACCCGGGATGCTCGGCGAGCCCCACCGTGAAGGTCTCCACCCCGGCGCGACCGGAGGGCATGCCCTGGATGGTCGACACGTCGAGGTCGCCGAACACGGTCATCGCGACCGTCCGCGGGATCGGCGTCGCGGTCAACACCAGCACGTGCGGCGGGGTCGTGCCCTTCGTCCGCAGGGCTTCACGCTGCTCCACGCCGAACCGGTGCTGCTCGTCGACGACCACCAGACCGAGTTCGGCGAAGTCCACGCGGTCACCGAGGAGCGCGTGCGTACCGACGACGAGCCGGGAACCGCCGGAGGCCGCGGCGAGCAGTGCGCGGCGGCGTTCGTCGGTGGACTGCGACCCGGTCAGGATCACCGGTCGGAGCTCCGCGGCGAGGTCCGGGCCGAGGAACTTCACGATCGACCGGAGGTGCTGCGCCGCCAGGACCTCGGTCGGGGCGATCAGGGCCGACTGCCCGCCGGACTCCGCCACGGTGAGCATCGCCCGGATCGCCACGAGGGTCTTGCCGGAACCGACCTCGCCCTGCACCAGGCGGTGCATCGGCCAGCTGCCGGCCATGTCCTGGGCGATCTCGGCACCGACCGATCGCTGGTCGTCGGTGAGCGTGAACGGCAGGGTCGCGTCGAACCGCTCAAGGATCCCGCCCGGCGCGGCGACGCGTGACACCGAGGCCGTCGCGCGGGCCGCGATGCGACGCTGCACCAGGGCGGTCTGCAGCACGAACGCCTCGCGGTAACGCAGGGCGTCCTGCGCGCGCTTGAAGTCGGCGACCTTCTCGGGCCGGTGCAGCATCTCGAGCGCCTTCCGGAACGGCACCAGGCCGAGACGGGTCCGCACCGTGGTCGGGATCGGGTCGGCGACGTCCGGCAGGGTGTCCAGGACGATGCCCATCGCCTTCGCGATCTGCCAGGACGACAGCGAGGCGGTCGCCGGGTAGATCGGGATCGGCTGCCGCGACCACCGGATGGCCTCGTCCGACTCGGGGTCCGCCAGGGCACGCGGGTCGTCGCGGTCGAACAGCTCGTAGTCCGGGTGCGCCAGCTGCCGGGCACCGCGGTAGTCGCCGACCTTGCCGGCGAACACCCCGCGGGCACCCGGGACGAGGTCCTTCGTGCGCCAGCCCTGGTTGAAGAACGTCAGGGTCAGCAGGCCCTTGCCGTCCCCGATCTTCGCTTCGAGGATCGACCCGCGCCGTGCGCGCATCGTACGCTCGCGGACCTCGATCACCTCGGCGACGATCGTCACCGCTTCGCCGATCGCCAGGGAGTCCAGCGCGGTCAGCGCACCGCGTTCGGCGTAGCGCCGGGGGGCGTGCTCGAGGAACTCGCCGACGGTCCGGTGGCCGAAGGCCTTCTCGATCGCCTTCGCGGTCCGGCCGCCGAGGACGTTCGCCAGCTTCACGTCGAGCGGTGCCGGTCCCCACTGCACGTCGGGGGCTGCAGGCACGGACCCGTCGGGCGCGGAGCTGTCAGGCGTCGTCGGAGCGGTGTCGGCGCGGGAGGTGACCACACGCCCACGGTACCCGGCACGACCGACCTGCCACGGGCCTCCCGGACGCCTGTGGAGAACGCCGGAGGGGCACCGGCTGCCCGCTACGGTGGCTGTATGACCCGCATCATCGCCGGTGCCGCCGGCTCCACGACGCTCCGGGTGCCGAAGTCCGGCACCCGGCCGACGAGCGACCGCGTGCGCGAAGCGCTCTTCTCGTCGCTCGAGTCGCGCGGGCTGATCGACGACACCTCGGTCGCCGACCTGTACGCGGGGACCGGTGCCCTGGGCCTCGAAGCGGCCTCGCGGGGTGCGGTCGAGGTGTCGCTCGTCGATCGGGCGGCACCCGCTGCGGCGGCCTGTCGTGAGAACGCGAAGGCGGTGCAGAAGCGTGTGCCGGGCGTCCGGGTCGCGGTGCACGCGCAGCCGGCCCTCGGCTACCTCCGCACCACGGCGAAGACGTTCGACCTGGTGTTCATCGACCCGCCGTACGAGGTCCCGGAGTCCGAGCTGACCGACGTCCTCGACGCCCTGGTGTCCCGACTGACGCCCGAAGCGGTCGTCGTCGTCGAACGGGGCACCCGCTCGCCGGAACCGACGTGGCCGGCCGGGCTGACGCCGTTCAGCAAGCGGTCCTGGGGCGACACCGTCGCGTGGGAAGCCCTGGCGGACGCCGCGGGCTGACCCGGTCAGACCGCGGGCTGAGCCGGCTCCACAGCGCGCTGCTGCTGCCGGACGTGCTGCACGATCAGCCTGCCGCACCGTCCCAGTCGGCGTAGGGGTCCCACCCCGTCGTCGGGACCGCTCCCCCGCCCCGCACCAGGTCGACGCCGTGGTCCGCCTCGCGTGCGCGGACGACCCCGATCCGTCGGAATCCACCGGGCAGGCTCGCGCCGGGCGGGAACGTCGCCAGCAGCCCGTGGTCCTCGCCGCCGTGCAGCGCGACCGGGTCCAGTGCCGGTTCGACGTCGAGCTCCAGCGTCACCCCGCTCGCGCGCGCCAGCCGGCCGGCGTCGATCGCCAAGCCGTCGGACAGGTCGAGCATCGCGGTCGCTCCGGCTGCGGCTGCGAGCGGCCCGTCGGCGATCGGCGGCACCGGACGGCGCTGCCGGCCCACGTCGGGGTCGGTGTCCGCCCCGCTCGCCCGGACCCGGTCGGCGTCCGGCTCACCGGCGTCGTCGACCCCGTCGCGGAACAGGCGGGCGAGCCCCCGTGCGGCCGGCCCGAGTTCGCCCGAGACCGCCAGGACGTCACCCGGCTGCGCGCCCGAGCGGACGACGGGAGCACGGCCACCGAGGTCGCCGAACGCCGTCACGGTCAGCGAGAACGTCGCCGAGGTCGACAGGTCACCGCCGACGACCCCGATGCCGGGTGCCAGGGCCTCGATCGCGAGTCGGAAGCCGTCGGCGATGCCCTCGAGCACGGTCACCGGTGTCTCCTGCGGGGCGGCCATCGCGACGACGAGGCCCGAGGGCACCGCGCCCATCGCGGCGACGTCGGAGAGGTTCGTGACGGCGGCCTTCCAGCCGACGTCCTCCGGCGAGGACCAGGCCCACCGGAAGTCCGGGCCGTGCACCATCATGTCCGTCGTCACGACGAAGCGTCCGTCGGGAGCGGCGACGACGGCGCAGTCGTCACCGGGTCCGAGCAGCGGCGAGCCGGACGGGAGGCGCCGGGTCACGCGGGCGAGCACAGCCAGTTCGCCGAGCGCCCCGACCGTCGCGTCTGCTGCTGTCCGGGGCCGGGTGCCGGGGTCCTGCTCGTCCGTCGCGTCCACACCAGAACGGTAGCCTGGACGCCGATGGACACCGCACCCCGCCGCCCCCGGACCGTCACCCGTCAGCCCCGTGCCGTCACCCGCCGGCGCGGTGCCGTCGCGGGTCTCGTCCTGGCCGCGGCCGTCGTCGTGGGACTGACCGGCTGCACCAACGCCGTCGCGATGCAGGCCGCTCCCTCCGCGAACGCGGCCGCCTGCGCCGGTGCGCAGGTCCGACTCCCCGCGACGGTGAACAGCACGCTGTCGCTCCGCAACACCTCGGCGCAGGCGACCGCCGCGTGGGGGTCGCCCGCCGCCGTGCTCTACCACTGCGGTGTCGCCGTGCCGACGGTCTCCGACCTGCCGTGCTTCGCGCAGGGCTCGGTCGACTGGATCCGCGACGACCGCGGACAGAACGTCGTCTACACGACCTTCGGCCGCTCACCCGCGGTGCAGGTCGTCATCGACACGAAGCGCGCGACGCCGGACGCCCTGCAGGACCTCGGCGACGCGGTGTCGACGCTGCCGAAGGACGGGCACCGCTGCCTCGATCCGCAGGACGTCGGCTGAGGCGCTGCTCCGCAGGACGTCGGCTAGAGCGGTGCTCCGCAGGACGTCGGCTGAGGCGCTGGGCGCCCGCGGAGATCAGCGGACCGCGACGCGCCCCAGCTCGATGAGTTCGGCGACCAGGTCCGGGTACGCCATGCCCGAGGCCGCCCAGCAGCGCGGGTACATCGAGAACGGCGTGAAGCCGGGCATGGTGTTGACCTCGTTGACCACGAACCCGTCGTCGGTCAGGAAGCAGTCGACCCGCGCCAGTCCGGCGCCACCGATCGCCTCGAACGCCCGAGCACCGATCGACCGGATCTCGTCGGTCTCGGACTCGGTGAGCGGGGCCGGGCAGAGCAGCTGCTCGTCACCACCCAGGTACTTGGCGCTGAAGTCGTAGAAGCCGTCCTCGGCGACGACGATCTCGCCGGGCAGACTCGTGCGCGGGGTGCCGTCACGGCCCTCCAGGACGGCGACCTCGACCTCGCGCCCGATCACGCGGGGCTCCACGATGACCTTGTTGTCGTGCTCGAAGGCCAGGTCCATCGCGGCACCGAGCTGTGCGGGGTCGTCGACGCGCGAGACGCCCATGCTCGAGCCGGCGCGGGCGGGCTTCACGAAGAGCGGGAAGCCGTGTGCGGCGACCGACTCGGCGACGTCCACGGGGTCGGACTGCCACTGCCGACGGAGCACGGTCGTCCAGGGGGCGACGCGCAGGCCGGCGTGTTGGAGGACGGCCTTCGCGACGTGCTTGTCCATCGCCAGGGCACTGGCGAGCACGCCGTCGCCGACGTAGGGCAGGCCGGCGGTCTCCAGCAGGCCCTGGATCGTGCCGTCCTCGCCGAACGGACCGTGCAGGATCGGGAACACCACGTCGACCGAGCCCAGGGACTCCACCGAGCCGTCGGGCAGTTCCACGAACAGTTCGCGGGAGTCGCCGGAGACCGGGAAGCGCACGCGGGTGCCGTTGTCCGGCACGGTGGGCAGCTCCTGGCCGCGGAGCGCCCAGTCAGACGGGTCGTCCGGCTGCAGGGTGAACGCGCCGTCCTTCGTGATGCCGACGGGCAGCAGGTCGTACCGGTCGCGGTCGACGACGTCCATGATCCCGCCGGCGGTCACGCAGCTGATCTCGTGCTCGCTCGACCGGCCGCCGAAGAGCACAGCGACGGTCGTCCGCTCGTCGGTCTCCGGGGTGAGCTCGGCGTCGGTCGGTTCGGGTGCGGGCGCGGTGCTGCTCATGGACGCTCCAAGCGGTGGGTACCGGGACCGGTCACTCGCCCTGGGGCTCGTCGGTCTCCGTGAGGTGCGGCGCGATGTTGCGCGGATCGAGCCTACCGGCGAGGACCTCGCCGACCTGCCCGACGATGGGCATGTCGACGCCGTTCGCCCGCGCCAGTTCGAGGATCGGCGCGACCGAGGCCAGGCCCTCCGCGGTCTGGTTCATCTGGCGGACGACCTCGTCGAAGCGGTACCCCTGGCCGAGCAGTCGACCGGCGGTGTTGTTCCGCGACAGCGGGGACTGGCACGTGGCGATCAGGTCGCCGAGGCCGGCGAGCCCGGACAACGTCGAAGGCTGCGCGCCGAGCGACACCGCGAACTCCGTCATCTCGGCCAGACCACGGGTGATGATCGACGCCTTGGTGTTCTCGCCGTACCCGACGCCGTCGACGATGCCGATCGCCACCGCGATGAGGTTCTTGAGCACCCCCCCGAACTCGGTGCCGATGACGTCGGTGTTGATGAACGAGCGGAAGTACGGGTTGGTCGCGACCGCGGCGACGGCGGTCGCGGTGTCGACGCTGGACGACGACACGACGGCGGCGGTGGGCTGCCGGCGGGCGATCTCGAGCGCCAGGTTCGGTCCGCTGGCCACGGCGATGCGGTCCTGGTCGATGCCGAGCCCCTCGAGCAGCACCTCACTCATCCGCAGTCCGGTGGCCTTCTCGACGCCCTTCATGAGGCTGACGACCGGCACGTCCGCGGGCAGCAGCTCGCGGATCGCGGCGAGGTTCGAGCGGAGGGTCTGCGACGGCACCGAGACGTACACCTGCTCGGCGCCGGCGAGCACCGCCGCGAGGGACGTCGACGCGGTCAGCGTGCGCGGCAGGTTGATGCCGGGCAGGTAGTCCGAGTTGCGCTTGGTCTCGGTGATCTCGCGGGCGACCTCGGGACGGCGAGCCCAGACGACGGTCTCGGCACCGCCCTCGGCCAGGACCTTCGCGAAGGTGGTCCCCCAGCTGCCGGCCCCGATGACGGCGACACGTGGCTTGTCGGTGGACTGCATCACGACACGGATCGCCGCGGTGTCGACCGCACCGCGTGCGGCGACGGAGGGGTCCGGGTGGTCGTCGTGCGGTCGGAGACCGGGTGCGGTCCCCCGGTCGGCTGCGTCACTCAAACTTGCCGGTCTCCTTCTGGCGGGCGGCGCTGGGGTCCCAGCGCTTCTCCGGGGCGCGTTCCCCACGGAGCTGTTCGACGAGCTTCGTGATCTCGGCCATCAGCGCGTCGGTGACCTCCTGCAGCAGGGCCTGGTCGATCGGCTTGCCCCGGTACGCCGACAGGTCCATCGGCTCGCCGAACAGGATGTCGACGTGGGCCTTGCGGAACAGGTTGAGGCGCTTCGAGTACCGCGGCAGGATCCGCTGCGTGCCCCAGTGGGCCATCGGGATGAGCGGCACGTCGTTCTCGAGGGCGATCCGGGCCGCGCCGGTCTTGCCGCGCATCGGCCACAGGTCGGGGTCGCGGGTGAGCGTGCCCTCCGGGTAGACGATGACGGCGCCGCCGTTCCGGACGAGGCCGCCGCCGCCCTGCAGGGGGTTGCTGGACCGCGTGCGGCCCGACCGCTCGACCGGGATCTGCCCCATGCCGGTCATCAGCTTGCCGACGACGGGCACGTCGAAGATCGACGCCTTCGCCAGGAACAGCGGTGGTCGGCGGCTCACCCAGACGGCGGTGCCGACCACCAGCGGGTCGATGTTCGTGTAGTGGTTCGGCGCGAGCACGAACGCCCCGTCCGCCGGCAGGCGGTTCGGGCCGTGCCACCGGTACGCCGCGACCCGACGGAACAACGGGATCACGAAGACCGAGGTGATCCGGAACGCGACGTTCAGGTCACCACGCTTCCAGCGCCTCCCGGGGTTCGGGAGGCCCGTGGTGACCTGGTCCACCGCACCGGCTCGGGCGTCGGCCGGCTCGGTGCTCATCCCGCGAAGTCGAAGTCCGCGCCGAGCTTGCGGAGCTTCGGGATGAAGTGCTCGTAGCCGCGGCTGATGATGCCGACGTTCGTGATGTGCGACTCGCCCTCGGCGGTCAGCGCCGCGATGAGGTGGCTGAACCCACCCCGGAGGTCGGGGACACGGACGTTCGCACCGTGCAGCTTGGTCGGGCCGGTGACGACCGCGGCCTGCTCGAAGGGACGACGGGCGACACGGCGGTCGTGACCCGGCAGGCCCTCCTTGTGCACCACGATGTCGGCACCCATCTCGTTGAGCGCGTCGGTGAAGCCGAAGCGGTTCTCGTAGACCGTCTCGTGCACGACGCTCTGGCCCTCGGCCTGCGTCAGGGCGACGACGAGCGGCTGCTGCCAGTCGGTCATGAAGCCGGGGTGCACGTCGGTCTCGATGACGACGGGCTTGAGGACGTCGAGCTCGCGGTAGAACCGGATGCCGTCCTCCTGGATGTCGAACCCGCCGCCGACCTTGCGGAAGACGTTGAGGAACGTCATGAGCTCCTGCTGCTTGGCGCCCTCGACGAAGATGTCGCCGTTGGTGGCCAGCGCGGCGGAGGCCCAGCTCGCGGCCTCGTTGCGGTCGTTGATCGCGCGGTGGGTGTACCCGCGGAGCGACTTGACGCCCTCGATGAAGATCGTGCGGCTGGGCTCGACCGTGACGATCGCGCCCATCTTCTGCAGGATCGCGATGAGGTCCATGATCTCGGGCTCGATCGCCGCGTTGCGGAGCTCGGTGGTGCCCTCGGCGAGCACGGACGAGAGCAGGACCTGCTCGGTCGCCCCGACGCTCGGGTACGGCAGCTCGATGTTCGCGCCCTTGAGACCGTTCGGCGCCGTGATGTGGATGCCGGAGATCTGCTTGTCGACGACGGCACCCATGGCGCGCAGTGCGTCGAGGTGGAAGTCGATCGGACGGTCGCCGATGCGGCAGCCGCCGAGGTCGGGGATGAACGCCTCGCCCAGCTTGTGCAGCAGCGGGCCGCAGAACAGGATCGGGATGCGGCTCGACCCGGCGTGCGCGTCGATCTCGGCGAAGTGCGCGGACTCGACGCGGGACGGGTCGAGGATGAGTTCGCCACGGGCCGGGTCGGTCACGCGCACGCCGTGCACCTCGAGCAGGCCGCGGACGACCTTGACGTCGGAGATGTCCGGGACGTCCTTGAGGATCGACGGGGTGTCTCCGAGGAGCGCGGCGACCATGGCCTTGGTCGCCAGGTTCTTCGCACCGCGGACCTCGATGCGTCCCACGAGGGGCTTGCCCCCGCGGATGACGATCTCGTCCGACTTCAACCCGACGCGCGCCCCTGCGGCTGCTGCGTCCTGTACGAGAGAGTTCACTACTTCACCGGCAATGTCTTCGGCCGCCAACTGGAGCGGCAGTGTTCGAACTCCGTGATCGAGGTCTCGTCACGGAGGGTGAGCCCGATGTCGTCGAGCCCTTCCATCAACCGCCAACGAGTGTAAGCGTCGATCTCGAAAGCCACGTCCACGTCGCCGATCGACACGCGCTGTGTCTCGAGGTCCACCGTCGCCTCGATGCCCGGCTGTGCGTCGATCGCGGCCCACATCCGCTCGATCTCGGGCTCCGGCACCATCGCGGTGACCAGTCCCTGCTTGCCGGCGTTGCCCTTGAAGATGTCCGCGAAACGGGGGGACACGACCACACGGAAGCCGAAGTCGCGCAGGGCCCACACCGCGTGCTCGCGCGACGAGCCGGTGCCGAAGTCCGGTCCGGCGATCAGCACGCGGGCGCCCTGGAAGGCGGGCTGGTTGAGCACGAACTCGGGGTCCTGCCGCCATCCGGAGAACAGCGCGTCCTCGAAGCCGGTCTTCGTGACCCGCTTCAGGTAGACCGCGGGGATGATCTGGTCGGTGTCGACGTTCGACCGCTTCAGCGGTGCGGCGATCCCGGTGACGGTGCCGATCTTCTCCATCAGTGGTTCCCTCCAGCGGTCACCGGGACGGCCCGGCGTGCGTCGTCGTCTTCCAGGTCCCACGGGCTCGAGAGCGTTCCGCGGACAGCGGTCGCGGCCGCGACGAGCGGCGAGACCAGGTGCGTGCGGCCGCCCTTGCCCTGCCGACCCTCGAAGTTGCGGTTCGAGGTGGAGGCGCAGCGCTCCCCCGGCGCGAGCTGGTCGGGGTTCATGCCGAGGCACATCGAGCAGCCCGCGAAGCGCCACTCGGCACCGAAGTCGGTGAAGACCTCGTCGAGCCCCTCGGCCTCGGCCTCGAGCCGGACTCGCGCGGACCCCGGCACGACCATCACGCGCACACCGGGGGCCTTCTCGCGGCCCTTGATGACGGAGGCGAAGGCGCGGAGGTCCTCGATGCGGGAGTTCGTGCAGGACCCCATGAAGACCGCGTCGACCGCGATGTCCTTCATCGGCGTCCCCGCCTGGATGTCCATGTACTCGAGCGCGCGGGAGGCCGCGGCGCGGTCGTTCGGGTCGGCGTAGCCGGCCGGGTCCGGCACGGAGTCGGAGAGCGAGACGCCCTGGCCGGGGTTCGTGCCCCAGGTGACGAACGGCTCGAGCGTGTCGGCGTCGATGAAGACCTCGGCGTCGAACACCGCGTCGTCGTCGGTGGCGAGCGTGTCCCAGTACGCGACGGCGTCGTCCCAGTCCGAGCCGGTCGGGGCGTGGTCGCGGCCCTGCACGTAGTCGTACGTCGTCTGGTCGGGGGCCACCATTCCGGCGCGGGCGCCCGCTTCGATCGACATGTTGCAGATGGTCATCCGGCCCTCCATCGAGAGCGCCCGGATCGCCGACCCGCGGTACTCCAGGACGTAGCCCTGCCCACCCCCGGTGCCGATCTGCGCGATCACGGCCAGGATGATGTCCTTCGCCGTCACGCCCGGCCGCAGCGTGCCCTCGACCGTGACCGCCATCGTCTTGAAGGGCTTCAGGGGCAGGGTCTGCGTCGCCAGGACGTGCTCGACCTCGCTGGTGCCGATGCCGAACGCCATCGCGCCGAAGGCCCCGTGGGTCGAGGTGTGCGAGTCGCCGCACACGACGGTGATGCCGGGCATGGTCAGACCGAGCTGCGGACCGACGACGTGCACGATCCCCTGCTCCTTGTCGCCCAGGGAGTGCAGCCGGACGCCGAACTCCGCGCAGTTGCGGCGCAGGGTCTCGATCTGGGTGCGGCTCGTCGGGTCCGCGATCGGCCGGTCGATCGCGAGCGTCGGCGTGTTGTGGTCCTCGGTCGCGATCGTGAGGTCGAGGCGACGCACCGGGCGACCGGCCTGACGGAGGCCGTCGAAGGCCTGCGGGCTGGTCACCTCGTGCACGAGGTGGAGGTCGATGTACAGGAGGTCGGGGTTGCCGTCCTCCCCCTTGACGACGACGTGGTCGTCCCACACCTTCTCGGCGAGCGTCCTGCCCATGCCCGTGCCTCCTCGCTTCGCGTTGCGACACCGCTGACACGGCGTCGTCCGAGCACTCTAGCAGCTTGGTATACCAATCGCGGGACGACAGCCGGGAGGCCCGCCACGAGTCGACGACACCCGTCGCGGTGAGAGGATGGCCAGGACATGACGACCGCTCCGCACTCGACCCGCACGACCAACCTCGAGGGCGCAGCGCGCGCCGCGATCGCGGGCGGTGTCCCGCTCGCGCTGCTCGTCGGACTCGAGATGCCGCAGTACGCCGCCTTCGCGCTGTTCGCCGGCTTCACCGCGATCTTCGGCGCGACCGAGCCGTACCGGCAGCGTGCCGTGACCACCGGGGTCGCCGGGTCACTGCAGGTCGCGTGCATGGCCGCGGGCATCGCGGTGTCGCTGCTCGGGTCGCCGCTGTGGCTGCAGGGCGCCGGCCTCGTCGTGGTGCTGGTCGTCGCGGTCGCCACGCTCAGCGCCCTCCGGACGATCCCCGCCCAACCGATCTTCCCGGTGTTCGCGTTCGTCGTCTCGGCCCTCGTGCCGGTGCACACCGGCGACCTGCCGCTCGTCGCCGCGGTCATCCTCGGCTCGGTCGCCTGGGCGTGGCTCGTCGCGATGTCCGGCGCGGGCTTCCGCCGGGTCCTGCACCCGCACGCACCGCACCGGTTCCGTCCGCTCGCGGCCCGGAAGCACCGGTCGCTGGCGGTCCTCCGGACCTCGGCGCTCTGGGAGACCATCGGCCTCAACGTCATCGGCGCGCTCGCGGCCGGGACGGTCGCCGAGTCCCTGCCGGGTCTCGGTCACCCGTACTGGGCCGTGATCGCCGTCGTGTCGACGCTGCCGGCGCTCCGGCAGCGACACACGGTCTCGCGCGCCGTCCAGCGCGTCGTCGGCACCGTCGGCGGGACGGTCGTCGCGGTCGGGATCCTGCTGCTCGAACCCTCGGCGTGGTGGATCGTCGTCATCGCCGTCGTCGGGCAGTTTATGGCCGAGGTCTTCGTCGCGCGGAACTACGCCGTCTGCCTGCTGTTCCTCACGCCGCTGGCCCTGGCGGTGTCGTGGCTGAGCCTGCCGGAGGCCCCGGGGCTCCTGGCGCTCGACCGGATCGTGCAGACGCTGCTCGGCGCCGTCGTCAGCGTGGCGCTCCTGGCGGTCGGACGCGTCGTCGAACGGCGCCGTGGTCGGGCACTGGGGGCGACCAGCAGCATCCGCACGGTCTGACCGCACCGCCCCTGACGCCGGCATCGGGCAGGCTGGGGACATGGACACCGCCGACTACACGCTGCTGCCGACCGCCCCGCCGCTCCAGGACTACCTGCGGCTCCGGCGTGACTCCGGGCTGACCCCGGTGACGGCCGAGCAGGGTGCGCCGGCGATCGCGGGTGCCTGGTAGACCTGCCACGTCGTCGACGCCGACGGCACACCGGTCGCGATGGGACGCGTGATCGGCGACGGCGGCTGGTACTTCCACGTCGTCGACGTCGCAACCGACCCGGCACACCAGCGGCAGGGGCTCGGCCGAGCGGTCGTCGAGTGGCTGGTGGCGGACATCCGCGACCGGGCTCCCGAGGGGCCCTACGTGTCGCTCATCGGGGACCCGCCGGGGCAGCGCCTGTACCGCTCGCTCGGGTTCGAGGACGTCACCCCGAGCCTCGGCATGGGGATCGTGCTCAGCGCCGACTGACCGCGGACGCCGGGCCGGACGGCGGCGGGCGGCGGGGATCGTCACCGCCGCCCGTGCCGTTCGTCACCTCAGGACGGGGTGATGTTCCAGGCGTCGATGACCGGTCGGCCGTGCTCGTACCCGAGCGTGCTGACCGTCGCCGTGCCGAGCTTGAGCACCGCGCCGTCCTGCGGCGCGAGACGGATCCAGGCGGCGCCGAGGGCACGGAGCACGTGGCCGTGCGCGACGAAGATCGCGTCCTGGCCCTCGGCGAGGACCGGGCGCGCGCGGTTGATGACCCGCTCGACCCGGACCCGGACCTCGGCGGCGTTCTCGCCGGGCGTGTCACCGGCGGGGACGCCGTCGGTCCAGAGGTCCCACGGGCCGTGCCGCTGGACCTTGATCTGCGGCGTCGTCAGGCCCTCGTACGCGCCGTAGTCCCACTCGTACAGGTCTTCGTCGAGCTCCGGGTCGACGCCGATGATGCGGGCGGTCTCGCGGGCCCGGGCGAGGGGGCTCGACAGGGCGAGCGCGAAGTCGCGGTCCGCCAGGTACCGGGCGGCCCGTTCGGCCTGCGCGACGCCGTTCTCCGTCAACGGGATGTCGGTGCGGCCGGTGTGCTGCCCGCTCTTCGACCACTCCGTCTCTCCGTGGCGGACGAGGACGAGTTCGCCGGGGCGTTCCGAGGTCATGTGTTCCTTCCGAGCTGGAGGCCGAGCGCAGCAGCGCCGACCGAGACGACGAGCATCCCGAGGCCGTTCAGGACGGCGAGCCGGGTCTTGCCGGATCGGAGGAGCTGCACGGTCTCGACGCTCGCCGTCGAGAACGTCGTGTACCCACCCATCATGCCCGTCCCGAGCACGGCGACCATCGGGGCGGCGAGTGTGCCGGCCTCCCCCAGGCCCGTGACGAAGCCGAGGACGAGTGATCCGGAGACGTTGATCAGCAGCGTGCCGAGGGGGAACCGGGTCACCCGTGCCTTGACGACGCCGTCCAGCACGAACCGCAGCGCGGCCCCGACCCCGCCGCCGACGGCGACGACCACCAGCACGAGGGCGGTCACCGCGCTGCCCGCTTCGTCAGTGCACCGGCGACCGCGAGTCCGGCGACCACGGCGGCGAGCCCGAGCACGACCGACAGCAGTGCGTACCCGCCACCGGCAGCCCACCGACCACCGTCGAGCAGCCGTGCGGTGTCGTCGGCCAGGGTGCTGTACGTCGTGAAGCCGCCGAGCACGCCGGTCCCGACGAACAGCCGGAGCGACCGACGTCGGCCGACGTCCGGGCCCCGACGCGCGAGGGTGTCGAGCAGCAGGCCGAGGCAGAACGCGCCGACGACGTTGATCGTGAGGATGCTCCAGCTGATCCCGTCGACGGCCGGGAACGCCTGGGCGAGGAGCGCCCGGACGGCGGTGCCGACCGCGCCGCCGAGCGCCACGAGGGCGATCAGCGACCACCGGGTGTGTGGCGGTCCGTCCTGCGGTGGTGCTCCGGTCGAGTCCATACCGACATCCTCCTGCACCCGTTCGCCCGGGAACGACGAAGTCCCCCGCCCGGAACCCGGACGAGGGACTGCATGCGTGGTGACCCCAGCGGGATTCGAACCCGCGTTACCGCCGTGAGAGGGCAGCGTACTAGGCCGCTATACGATGGGGCCGCGGCGATGTGTCGGTTCGGAGTGTGTCACTCGTGGTGACCCCAGCGGGATTCGAACCCGCGTTACCGCCGTGAGAGGGCGGCGTACTAGGCCACTGTACGATGGGGCCGTTCCGACAACTCGACAAGTATTGCACAGGGTGTGATCGAGCGCCAAAACGGCCGTGCCCACGCCGGTGTGTCGCCGGTCTCAGCGGTGTCTCCCGGCCGGTCCTCAGACCGTGAGCGACTCCCCCGGCTCGAGCACGACGACCTGGCCGGCGGGCTCGACGACCTGCCGGATCCGATCGGTGTGCCCGGCGAACCCGATGTCGGAGAGCGTGGCCTCGTGGATCGGGAACGCCCGGCGTGGGGCGACGACGGCCAGGTGGTCCATCAGCTCGCCGATCTTGAGCCACGGCGCCCCGACCGGCGTCGCGAACACCTCGACGGGTACCCCCGGGTCGATGTAGGCGTCGCCCGGGTGGAACAAGGAGCCGTTGACGAGCACCCCGGTGTTGTCGACGACCGGCACCGACGAGTGGATGAGCTGGTGCCGTGTGCCGTGGAAGGTCAGGGTGAAGGCACCCACGGTCCGGGTGTCCCCGTCCGTCACGACGTCGACTGCGACGGACCCGGCGAGCGCCGACGCGACCCCGGCCGGTCCGAACACGGGGATGCCGGGGTTCCGCTGCAGGATCCGCGTGAGCTGCTCCGCCGTGCCGTGGTCCGGGTGCTCGTGCGTGACGACGACGGCGACGACGCCACCCGTGTCGACCGGCCGGGTGTAGGCACCGGGGTCGATGACCAGGCGTTCGCCGTCCTGCTCGACGACGAGACAAGCGTGCTCGAGTTTCGTGACCAGCATGCCGGCGAGGCTACGCCCGCCGCCACCAGAAGGCCCTCACCGGCACGGCGGCGCGGTCGACCCGCGCACCACCAGCCGCGCGGCGGACGACGCGAGCGGCGCCGGGGACGCACCCTGGGCCTCCAGGACGACGGCCCGTGCGGCCACGCGACCCTGCGCCTCCGGGTCCTGCGCGACGGTCGTCAGGCCGAGGACCTCGCCGTACTCGTGCCCGTCGACGCCGGTGACGGAGAGGTCCCGCGGCACGTCGAGCCCGAGCCGGTGCGCGGCGACCACCACGCCGAGTGCCATCTCGTCGGAGGCGCAGACGACCGCGGTCGGTCGCTCGGCAGCCGGCACGTCGAGCAGGGCGGTACCGGCGACGACGCCGCCGGCGAACGAGAACCGGCCGTCGGCGTACCAGGCCGGGTGGACCGGCGCTCCGGCGCGCTCCATGGCCGCGGTGAACCCGTCACGCCGGCGGTACGGCACGGCCACGCTGAAACCGGCTTCGTCCTGCCCGCCGACGTAGGCGACCTCGCGGTGTCCGAGGCCGGTGAGGTGCGTGACCGCCAGGGCCGCGACCTCGTGGTCGTCGACACCGACGTTCCGCAGGTCGTGGGCCGGTCCGCCGATCACGACGGTCGGCAGCTCGCTCACCTGCAGCTCGCGTCGCTCGGTCTCGTCGAGGACCAGCGACAGCAGCACCAGCGCGTCGACCCGCTGGCGCAGCATCGTGCGGCGGAAGGCCCGGTGCCGGTCGCCGCCGGGGCCACCGAGGTTGTAGAGGACCAGGTCGTAGCCGGCGGCCCGGAGCTCCGCGTCGACCCCGCCCAGGGCCTTCGTGGTGAACCAGCGGTCGATCACCGGCACCACGACCCCGACCGCGTGCTGGCGGCCGGTGGCCAGGCCGGCCGCCGCCGAACTCGGGACGTACCCGAGTTCGTCGGCGACCCGGCGCACCTGGTCGATGGTCGTGCCCGCCACGGTCGGCAGGCCGCGGAGCGCCCGCGAGACGGTCGCCTTCGACAGCCCCGTCGCGTGCGCGATCTCCTGGATCCCCACGTGCTCTGCCGGGAGGCCCGTCAGCGGCCGGACACGCGCGTCACGGCCGGCCCGTGGTCGGCCTGGGCAGCGTCCGCGGTCCGCCGGAGCACCCGGCGTCGCCACCGGTCCAGGAGGACGATCGCCACGACGGTACCGAGGAGGGTGAGTGCCCACCCGAGCGCCGGTCGCCCGGTCAGCTCGCAGAACACCGTGACGCCGAGGAACAGCAGACCGAAGCACCCGACGAAGCCGATGGCCTCCTCGATCCGCGACGTCGGGCGGAGAGGCGCGCGCTGGGCCATCGTCAGCCCTTCACACCACCGGCGGTGAGGCCGGCCACGATGCGTCGCTGGAACACGAGCACCAGGATGACGAGCGGGATCGTGACGATCGTGCCCGCCGCCATCACCGCGGTGTACGGCTCCTGGTGCGGCTGCGACCCGGCGAAGGACGCGATGGCGACCGTGACCGGCTGGGTGGCGTCACTCGAGAGCTGGGACGAGATGAGGTACTCGTTCCACGACGAGATGAAGGCCAGGATCGCGGTCGTGAACACGGCCGGTGCAGCGAGCGGCAGGATGATCCGACGGAACGCCTGCACCCGGGTGCACCCGTCGATGCGCGCCGCTTCCTCGAGGTCCCACGGCATCTCGCGGAAGAACGACGCGAGCGTGTAGACCGTCAGCGGCAGCACGAACGAGATGCTCGGCAGGATCAGCGCCTGGTAGGTGCCCATCCACCCGATGTCGGTGAACAGCTGGAACAGCGGCGAGATGAGCGCGACGCCCGGGAACATCGACGCCGCGAGGATCGCACCGGCGATGAGGGACTTGCCGCGGAACTCCAGCCGGGCCAGTGCGTAGGCCGCGGTGGTGCCGACGAGCAGGGCGATGATCGTCACCACGGCCCCGATGAACACGCTGTTGAGCAGCGCCCGCCCGAGGTGGTTGCCGAGGGCCGTCGAGAACGCGGTCGCGTAGTTGTCGAGCGTGACGTGCGTGAAGAACGGCGTCGGGTCGAACGTGTACCCGACGTCACGGAACGACGTGACGATCATCCAGTAGAAGGGCAGGAGGCACCACAGGGCGATGACCCCGGCCTGGATGCCGGTGCGGAGCTTCGGCCCGACGTGGCGCTTCACGCGGACGTCGCTGCGCGCGCCAGCACGTTCGGCGGGGATGTGGAGACGGTCTGCTGCGAGGGTCACTTGAGTTCGCCCTTCTGCTGTGCCGCCTGGGTCTGCACGACGTTCGCGCCGAGGAACCGGACGAAGACGAACGCGACGACGAAGACGACCACGAACGTGATGGTGGAGAGTGCCGAGGCGGAGTTGAAGCCCTGCCGGATCTGGTCGACGACCAGCACGGACAGCGAGACGGTCGCGTTGCCGGACCCACCACCGCCGCCGGTCATGATCGCGATGAGGTCGTAGATCCGGAGCGCGTCGAGCACGCGGAACAGGATGGCGACCATGAGCGCCGGCTTGACGAGCGGCAGCGTGATGTTGACGAAGCGCTGCATCGTCGACGCGCCGTCCATCTTGCCGGCTTCGTACACCTCGTCGGGGATCAGCTGCAGCCCGGCCAGGATGAGCAGCGCCATGAACGGCGTCGTCTTCCAGGTGTCGGCGATGATGATCGCGAACCGCGACGCCCACTCGTCCGAGAACCAGAGGACCTGGTGGCCGATGACGTGGTTGAGCACGCCGTTCGCGTCGAAGATGAAGTACCAGAGCTTCGCGGTGACGGCGGTCGGGATGGCCCACGGGATGAGGATCGCGGCGCGGACGAGGGCGCGGCCTTTGAAGTTGCGGTTCATGATGATGGCCATCCAGAGCCCGATGACGGTCTCGAGTGCCACGGTCACGACCGTGAAGAAGAACGTGTTGCCGAACGCCGTCCAGAACTGGGACCCGAGGTTGCCGGGCGGGCAGGCGGCGTTCCCGCACTGCTGGCCGAGCCAGTGCACGTAGTTCGTGACGCCGGCGAAGCCACCCGCGACGAACAGGCCGGTGGCCTTGTCGAGGCCCTGGTCGAGCTGGAACGACTGGATGACCGCGCTGACGACGGGGTAGCCGATGACGATCGCCAGGAGCACGATCGTCGGGCCGATCAGGTAGACGGCCCAGCGGCCGTGGTCCGCGTTGAGCCCGCCCTTGCGGCGCTTCGGCGGTTCCATCCCCTGGGGTTCGGGTATCGCTGCGGGGATCTCGGTTGCTGCTGACACGGACGGCCTCCTTGCCGGTGTCGGGAACGCACAGAGTGGAGTCGGGAGGGGCGTGGTCGCGTGACCACGACCCTCCCGTCAGTGGGCGGCGTGCGCCGCCCGCGGTGTCAGTTGCCGCTGCCGTCGGTCGCCGACGTGAGGGCGGCCTGCATGTCCTGCATCGCCGAGTCGACGGACTTCGACCCCTTGAGGGCGGCGTAGGTGTTGTCCTGGATCGCCTTCGTCACGGCCGGGTAGAACGGCGTCACCGGACGCGGTTCGGCCGACTTGATCGACTCGAGGAGCGTCGGGAGGTACGGCAGCTTCGCGGTGAGCTCCTTGTCCGTGTACAGGTCGCCGATGACCGGGGCGAGCGATCCCTGCGTCGCGAAGAACTTCTGCGTGTCGTTCGAGATGAGGAACTCGAGGAAGTCGTGAGCGGTGGCCTTGTGCTTCGAGTAGACGCTGATCGCGGCGTTGTGGCCGCCCAGGGTGGAGGCACCGACGCCGTCCGCACCCGGGATCGGGGCGATGCCGAAGGTGTCCTTCACCTTGCTGGAGCCGTCCGTCTTCGCGAGGCTGTACACGTACGGCCAGTTGCGGAGGAACAGCAGCCTGCCGTCCTCGAACGCCTGGCGCCCCTGCTCCTCCTGGTAGGTGATCGCCTCCTTCGGGATGTTGCCGTCCTGGAAGGCGTCGACGAGCTTCTGCAGCCCGGCCTTCGCGTCGGAGGTGTCCACGTCCGGCTTGCCGCTGCCGTTGAGGACCGCGCCGCCGGCGCCGTTGATCGCCTCGGAGGCGTTGACGGTCAGCCCCTCGTACTTGGCGAACTGTCCGGCGTAGCAGCCGATGCCGGCGTCCTTCGCGATCGAGCAGTCCTTCATCATCTCGTCCCACGTCGTCGGCGGGGTCTTCACGAGGTCCTTGCGGTAGTAGAGCAGCGCGCCGTCGGAGGTCTGCGGGGCCGCGTAGAGCGTGTCGTTGTACGTCGCGGTCTTCACCGTCGACGGCAGCAGCTTCGACGTGTCGATCTTCATGTCACCGGTCAGCGGGGTGAGCCAGCTCTTCGCGGCGAACTCCGCAGTCCACACCACGTCGACGTCCACCACGTCGTAGTTGTCGTCCTTGGCCTGGAAGTGCTGCACGAGGTCGTCGTGCTGCTGGTCGGCCTGGTCGGACTGCTCCTTGAAGGTGACCTTCTCATCCGGGTGGGCCTTGTTCCACTTGGCGATCAGCGGGCGAACGACGTTCGAGTTGTCCTTGCCCTGGACGTAGGTGATCGGTCCGCGGCTGTCCTGCCCGCTCTTCGCGTCGTTCGAGGCCGAGCTCCCGCTCGAGCAGCTCGCGAGCAACAGGCCGACGACCGCGATCCCTGCGATCGAGGCCACGCGGCCCTTCGCACGTGTGTTCTTCACAGCGTTGTCTCCTCATCGAGATCACCAGGAGCATCGCCGGACCGTGCCGGCGACGCTGCACTGGAGCAGGCGACGCTGCCTGCTGAGCGAGGACGCTACGCCCCGGACGGGGGTGGTGCAACCGGTTGCAGTCGCACCGTGACCGGAGCGTTACAGAGCTGTGCCGGGCGAGCTGCCGCGTCCGGTGTCCCGCGGCTCAGGCGCCGGTCGGCGGCAGAGTCTCCTGCGCCAGGTGCGCCTGCTGCGCCCGCTCGCTGTCGGCGATGAACCGCTCGGCGCCCTCGCGCGGCATGGCCGACTGGCCGCCGCAGTAGGCGCACTGCAGCACGTACCGACCGTGCCCGAACGGGAACACCGGCAGGAAGAACAGCGTGAACCACGTCCGCAGGCGGTGCAGGCGCTGCGCAGCGGTGGACCCGCAGAGGGTGCAGGCGAAGAAGAGCACCCCGACGAGGGCGTCACGGGTGCGGCTGCCGAAGATGATCATGGGTCCCCCTGGTCGTGTCGCCCGGACGGTGTCCGGGCGCGGCGGCGCGTTGTCCGCGCTCGTGCATCGACGATAGCCGGTCGGCAGACCCGCGCGCCGGAACGACGCCTTCGCCCGGGAACGACGAAAGCCCCCGGTTTCCCGGGGGCTTTCCGTGTGTCCACTTGCTGGGGTACCTGGACTCGAACCAAGAACGACGGTACCAGAAACCGCTGTGTTGCCAATTACACCATACCCCAAAGGCCCTGCGGCCCCGTGCCCCGTTGTCCGGGGCACGATCAACTACTGTACAGCATCCCGGAGGTCTTCGAGACCACCGACGAGGTCACGGTGCACAGCCGCGGCGGTCGAGGCGCCGTGACCCGCAGCGACGATGAGCTGCTCCGGTCCGGGCGGTGTGACGTCCCCGACCGCGTACAGCCCGGGCAGGTTCGAGCGACCGAGCCGGTCCACCCGCACGAAGCCCTGGGCGTCGCGGTCGAGGGCCGCGTCGACCCAGTCCAGGTCGGCGTGCCACTCGGGCCGCACGAAGGCACCGGACCGCGACACCACGTCCCCGTCGGCCAACCGGACGCCGGTCATGCCGGTGCGGTCGCCCTCCAGGTCCGCCAGGGGACGCTCGTCGACACGGATGCCCGCAGCGTCGAGACGCGCACGCCCCGCGTCGGTCACCGGCGCGACGCCGTTCGTGAAGACGATGAGGTCGTCCGACCACGAGCCGACGAGCAACGCACGGTCGACGACGTCGTCGGTCTCGCCGATGAACGCCAGTGGCTGCCCCGCCTTGCCGTACCCGTCACACTCGACACAGCTGTGCACGTCCGTGCCGTAGAACGCCCGGAGCGACGGCAGCGCGGGGAACGACTCACGGAGGCCCGTGGCGATCACCACCGCCCGTGCGGTCGCCGACACCTCGGCGCCCCGCCACGTCCCGTGCACGTTCCACGCGCCGTCGGCCTGCCACACCCGGTCCACGACGGCCTGGGTCACCGTGGCCTCCGGGTAGCCGGCCACCTCGTCGCGCCCGAGCTTCCGCAGCTCCAGGGGTGAGATGCCGTCCCGTGTGATGAACCCGTGCGAGCGCAGGGTCGCGGCGTTCCGGGGTCGGTTCGCATCGAGCAGCAACACCGTGCGCTTCGCCCGCACCAGGTTGAGCGCAGCGCTGAGCCCGGCCGGACCGGCTCCGATGACGACGACGTCGACCACGGACGTCAGCGTGCCGCGAGGGAACGGAGCCGCGCGAGCGTGGACTGCTTGCCGAGGATCTCCATCGACTCGAACAGCGGCGGGCTGATCCGACGACCGGACACCGCGACACGCAGCGGACCGAACGCCACCCGGGGCTTCAGCTCGAGGCCGTCGATGAGCGCCGTCCGCAGGGCCTGCTCGATGGCGGCCGTGGACCAGTCGTCGAGCTGCTCGAGTGCGCCGATGCCGGCCTGGAGGACCGGGGCCGGGTCGCCCTTGAGCGAACCGAGGGCGTCGTCCTCGACCACCAGGTCGTCGTCCGCGGTGAACAGGAACCCGAGCATGCCCGGCGCCTCGCTGAGCAGCTGCATGCGCTCCTGGACGAGCGGCGCGGCCAGCTCGAGCACACGCTGCTGCTCCGCCGTCGCCGGGTCGTCGAGGAAGTCGGTCAGGTAGGGCGTGAGACGAGCACGGAAGTCGGCAGGGTCGAGCAGGCGGATGTGGTCACCGTTGATCGACTCGGCCTTCTTGTGGTCGAAGCGCGCCGGGTTCGGGTTCACGTCGGTGACCTCGAAGGCTGCGACCATCTCGTCGATCGAGAACACGTCGCGGTCGGCACCGATCGACCACCCGAGCAGGGCGAGGTAGTTGACCAGGCCCTCGGGGACCATGCCGTTCGCGCGGTGGTGGAAGAGGTTCGACTCCGGGTCGCGCTTCGAGAGCTTCTTGTTGCCCTCCCCCATCACGTACGGCAGGTGACCGAACTGCGGGATGAACTGTGCGAGGCCGATCTCGTACAGGGCCTCGTACAGCGCGATCTGACGCGGGGTCGACGACAGCAGGTCCTCGCCACGGAGGACGTGCGTGATCCCCATCAGGGCGTCATCGAGGGGGTTCGTGAACGTGTACAGCGGCTTGCCGTTCGGACGCACCACCACGAAGTCCGGGAACGAGCCCTGCGGGAAGGTGATCTCACCGCGGACGAGGTCCTGGAAGCTCAGGTCGCGGTCCGGCACGCGCAGGCGGAGCGCCGGCGCCCGACCCTGGTCGCGGAAGGCCTGACGCTCAGCGGCGGTGAGGTCACGCTCGTGGTTGTCGTAGCCCTGCTTCGGGTCGCGGCCGTTCGCGACGTTGCGGGCTTCCATCTCCTCCGGCGTGACGTACGACTCGTACACGTGGCCGGCCGCCGTCAACTGCGCGATCGCGTCGGCGTAGACGTCGGCGCGCTCGGACTGTCGGTACGGGCCGTGCGGTCCCCCGACCTCGACGCCCTCGTCCCAGTCCAGCTTCAGCCAGCGCAGTGCCTCGATGATCTGGGCGTACGACTCTTCGCTGTCACGGGCGGCATCGGTGTCCTCGATGCGGAAGACGAGCTTGCCGCCGGTGTGCCGGGCGTAGGCCCAGTTGAACAGGGCGGTGCGGACGAGGCCGACGTGGGGCGTTCCGGTGGGCGACGGGCAGAACCGGACGCGGACGTCGGAACCGGTGGCAGGGGAGAATGGCGCTGTCATGACGCCCTGATCCTACCGTGGCCGCCCGTTGCGCTGGCGGCCAGCTAGCGCCAGTCCTCCGGAGATGGCTCTGCCGGGGAATGCAGAAAAGCCCCTGACCGGCGGAGCGTGATGCTCCACCCGTCAGGGGCTTTCCAGTGAAAAGAAGTCCGGCGGCGTCCTACTCTCCCACAAGGTCCCCCTTGCAGTACCATCGGCGCTGAGAGGCTTAGCTTCCGGGTTCGGAATGTGACCGGGCGTTTCCCTCTCGCTATGACCACCGGAACACCATCGACCATGATCTGGTCTCAGACTGCTCCGCCGTAGCGAATATTCAGTTTGATTCCCGATCGTCTGTCGGGAACCACAAAGTGGACGCGAGCCCTGACCCGTGAGGGTCAGGAAAAAAGTGTGTGTCAAGTCTTCGGCTTATTAGTACCGGTCAGCTCCACGGGTCG